>Ga0272443_10000052_pt1 | contig 247668 bp, 216 predicted proteins | sample SSMAcet12_FD_193581 | JGI IMG/M metagenome (GOLD analysis project Ga0272443, IMG submission 193581) | Marine sediment archaeal communities from Little Sippewissett salt marsh, Falmouth, MA, United States - SSM-Acet-12 | ecosystem: Environmental > Aquatic > Marine > Wetlands > Sediment ... | reverse complement strand
ACACCTCTCGCCACGGCATCGCTCGCCCCTTTGCTTGACGAATCGAGCCGATTTTGAGGTGTCAACCATGTCTCCGAACACCTGTCAGCCATGTCCCCGGGCTGAACACTGCGCTCGCAATGACGGAGACCGATCAAGCCGCGTTGTAGCCGGCGACCGCCTTGACCTCGAGATACTCCTCAAGACCGAACTTGCCCCATTCGCGGCCGTTGCCGGACTGCTTGTAGCCGCCGAACGGCGCGGTGCGGTCGTTCGGGACGCCCTGCAGGTTGACGTTGCCGGCACGGATCTTGCGGCCGACCTCGCGGGCCTTCTCGATGGTCGGGGCGGAGACGTAGCCGGCGAGACCATAGGGCGTGTCGTTGGCGATCTTCACCGCCTCAGACTCGTCCTGCGCGCCGATGATCACGAGCACCGGTCCGAAGATCTCCTCGCGCGAGATGGTCATGTCGGGCTTGACGTCGGCGAAGATGGTCGGACGCACATAGAAGCCCTTGTTGACGCCCTCGGGCAGGCCCGGACCACCGGCGACGAGGGTGGCGCCCTCCTCGATGCCCTTGTTGATGAGCGCCTGGATCTTCTCCCACTGACCACGATTGACGACCGGACCGATCGTGGTGCCCTCCCCGCGGGGATCGCCGACCTTGGTCTTGTCGGCGACACCCTTGGCGATCGCGGCCACTTCCTTCATGCGCGCGGCCGGCACGATCATCCGCGACGGCGCGTTGCAGGACTGGCCGGAGTTGTTGAACATGTGCATGACGCCGCCGGTCACCGCCTTGACCAGATCGGCGCCCTCCAGGATCACGTTCGGCGACTTTCCGCCGAGCTCCTGGCTGACGCGCTTCACCGTCGGCGCGGCGCGCTTGGCGACGTCGATGCCGGCGCGGGTCGAGCCGGTGAACGAGATCATGTCAATGTCCGGATGCTCGCTCATCGCGGCACCGACCTCCGGGCCGAGGCCGTTGATCAGGTTGAACACGCCCTTCGGCACGCCTGCTTCATGCAGGATCTCGGCGAAGATCAGCGCCGAGGTCGGGGTGAACTCCGACGGCTTCAGGATCATGGTGCAGCCCGCGGCCAGCGCCGGCGCCACCTTGCAGGCGATCTGGTTGAGCGGCCAATTCCAGGGCGTGATCATGCCGACCACGCCGACCGGCTCGCGCACCACCACGGAGGCGGGCAGCGTCTCCTCGAACTCGTACTTCTTCAGCACGTCGAGCGTCGACATCAAGTGGCCGAGGCCGGCGCCGGCCTGCAGCTTCTCGGCCATCGGCAGCGGCGCGCCCATCTCGTCGGAGACGGCAGCGCCGATCTCCTTCATGCGGCCCTTGTAGATCGCGATGATCTTCTCGAGCAGTGCGACCCGCTCCTCGCGCGAGGTCAGCGAGAAGGTCTCGAACGCGCGGCGGGCGGCGGCGACCGCCTTGTCCACATCGGCCTTGGAGCCCAGCGCAACCTCATACATCGACTCTTCGGTCGCCGGATTGACCACCGGCGTGGACTTCTTGACGACCGGATCGACCCAGGCGCCATCGATGTAGAATTGCAGGCGATTGACCATCGGAAAACCTCTTCACGTCGGAAGCATATGGGAGGGGCGGGAGCGTGCGGGCCAGCACCCTGGCACGAACGGTCCGCAGGTTGAACCCGCCACATGCGGGGACCGGGGTTGCGGATGGCTCGGATATAGGATCAACGCCACGACCGGCGCAAGCCAAGCGCCCGCTGCATCTTGACGCCATTTCCTTTTGCGCTGCAGCAAAACACGGCCTGACCGGAAGGTTTTCCGGCTCCCAGAATTCCAGTTCAACCGCGGCCGGTCGCCGAACAAACCGCAGATTCATTTTGCGATGTGTGAACTGGTTCACAACCGGGCCCGATCGTCCCGGCTAATCTCTCCCCATCGGACACGCCGGCTCACCGAGACGCTGCCGGAAACGCTTTCATGACGAATGACTTCGTCAGGTTTTATTGAAGCCGCTTTTTAGCACCTAGCCCTTTTAACCCAAGTTGCGACGCCGTCTCCTTCATCCAGGTGAGGGAGACGGCGCATCTGTTTGTGCCGCGCGCCGCTACACCGCCATTTTCCGATGGCGCACCGGCGCGCCGGTCAGGCTTTCCGCCGCATCAATGATGGCATTCGCATCCATGCCGTTGTGACGATAGAGATCGTCGATCGTGCCGGTCTGGCCGAACTTCTCGACCCCCAGCGCCTCGACGCGATGGCCACGGACCGAGCCCAGCCAGCCCAGCGTCGCCGGATGGCCGTCGATGACGGTGACAATGCCGCAATCGCGCGGCAGCGGTGCCAGCAGCTGCTCGACATGGCTGAGATGCTGCACACCTCGGCGATGCCGCCGCAGGCTGCGCGCCGCGGTCCATCCGGCATGCAGCCGGTCGGCCGAGGTGATAGCGAGCAGGCCGACGTCGCGCCGCGACTCGCCGATCAGCCCGGTCGCCTCGATCGCCTCCGGCGCAACCGCGCCGGTATAGGCGACGATCACCTCCGCATTCGGGCCCGGCTTGCGCAGCCAATAGGCGCCGGCGGCGATGTCGGCTTCCAGCTCCGGCGACATGATCCGCTGCGGCTGGTCGATGGTGCGGGTCGACAGCCGCAGATAGACCGAACCGCCCTCGCCCGGCGCGGCTTGCATGTGGGCAAAGCCCCATTTCATGATCGCGGCGAGCTCGTCGACGAAGGCCGGCTCGAACGACGACAGTCCGTCCTGCGCCATGCCGATCAGCGGCGTTGCGATCGACTGATGCGCGCCGCCCTCCGGTGCCAAGGTCACGCCCGACGGCGTCGCCACCACCATGAAGCGCGCATCCTGATAGCAGGCGTAGTTCAACGCATCGAGGCCGCGCTCGATGAAGGGATCATAGAGCGTAACGATCGGCAGCAGCCGCGCGCCGTTGATGGCATGCGACAGGCCGAGCGCGGAGGCCATGATGAACAGGTTCATCTCGGCGATCCCCAGCTCGATGTGCTGGCCCTTCGGCGAGGCCGCCCAGTTGAAGGTCGACGGGATCTTCTCGCTGCGGAACAGGTCGGCCTTCTCGGCGCGTGCGAACAGCCCGCGGCGGTTGACCCAGGCGCCGAGATTGGTCGAAACGGTGACGTCGGGCGACGAGGTCACGATGCGTGAGGCCATCGCGCTATCGCTGCGGGCGAGATCGTTGAGGATGAGGCCAAAGCCCTGCTGCGTCGACATCTGCGCCGCGGCCGTGAAGGTCAGTCGCCCCGGCACGTCGAGCACGGCATCGCTCAGGCGGCGACCATCACGGTTGAACGGCACCGACGCCAGGAACGACTCCAGCATCGCCGTATCCTGCTTCAGCCCTTCGAACTTGTCCCACTCGTGGCCGGGGCGGATGTTCTGCTGGGCGCGCCATCTCTCCATCTGCGCGACCGTCATCAGCCCGGCATGATTGTCCTTGTGGCCCTGGAACGGCAGGCCGACGCCCTTGATGGTGTAGGCGATGAAGCAGACCGGGCGGTCGTGGTCGATGGACTCGAACGCCTCCAGCATGCTCGCCATGTCGTGGCCGCCGAGATTCGACATCAGCGCCAGCAGCTCGTCGTCGCTGCGCCGGTCGAGCAGCCGCGTCACGTCGCCCTGGTCGCCGATGTCGTCCTGGATGTGCTTGCGAAAGGCCGCGCCGCCCTGGAAGCACAGCGCGGCGTAGAGCGCATTGGGACAGTTGTCGATCCAGCGCCGCAGCGCTTCGCCGCCGGGCTCGGCGAAGGCCTCACGCATCAAGCGGCCGTATTTTACGATCACCACGTCCCAGCCGAAATTGCGGAACATGGTCTCGAACTTCTCCCACAGGCCCTCGCGCACCACGGCGTCGAGGCTCTGGCGGTTGTAGTCGACGATCCACCAGGTGTTGCGCAGGCCGTGCTTCCAGCCTTCGGCCAGCGCCTCGAAGATGTTGCCCTCGTCCATCTCGGCATCGCCGACCAGCGCGATCATGCGGCCTTCGCGGCGGTCCTTCATCCAGCCATGCGCCTGCACATAGTCCTGCACCAGCGACGAGAACAGCGTCTGCGCCACGCCGAGGCCGACCGAGCCGGTCGAGAAGTCGACATCGTCGACGTCCTTGGTCCGTGACGGATAGGACTGCGCGCCCTTGAAGCCGCGGAAATTCTCCAGCTTCTCGCGGCTCTGCCGGCCGAACAGATATTGGATGGCATGGAAGACCGGGCTGGCATGCGGCTTCACCGCGACGCGGTCCTCGGGGCGCAGTACCGAGAAATACAGCGCCGACATGATGGTCGCGAGCGAGGCCGAGGATGCCTGGTGTCCGCCGACCTTCAGGCCGTCGATGTTGGGCCTGATATGGTTGGCGTGGTGGATGGTCCAGGACGACAGCCAGAGCACCTTGCGGGTCAGCGCGTTCAGGATGTCGAGACGGTCTGACGAGGCGGATGGCTTGGCCATGGCGCTGCTCCCGGCGGGTCGTGGTGGATTCGTCAAGCTTAATCCCGCCGGCCCGGCCGAAATTCTCAATTTTTCGCGCACGATCCGACATTATTGGGATATTTTCCCATCAATCTGCCAGTTTTACCAAAATGATCCCAATGCCCGATCTCGACGCCATCGACCGCAAGATCCTCGGCCATCTCCAGGCCGACGGCCGCATCACCATGCAGGAGCTCGCCGACAAGGTTGGCCTCTCGGTCTCGCCGTGCCACCGCCGCGTCAAGCTGCTGGAGGAGCGCGGCGTCATCACCCGCTATCTCGCGACCGTCGACCAGAAGGCACTCGGGCTGCACGTCTCCGTCTTCATCTCGATCAAGCTGGCTCGGCAGAAGGAGGAGGATCTCAAGCGCTTCGAAAAGGCGATCTCCGCCTGGCCCGAGGTGCTGGAATGCTATCTGATGACCGGCAATCGGGACTATCTGCTGCGCGTAGTCGCGGCCGATCTGTCGTCTTACGAGGCGTTCCTGAAATCGAAGCTGACGCGGCTCGACGGCATCGCCTCGATCGAAAGCAGCTTTGCGCTCAGCCAGGTGAAGTACTCGATCGCCCTGCCGGTGTGAGCCGCGCCACCTCCGCAATCTCTGCCGTCGTTGCCGGGAGCACGCAGGCGCTGCCTTGATCTTGCCGGAGGCGTGTCACAGCAAGGGTCGTCATTGATCCAGATCAAACGCCCGCGGAAATGCACATCGATATCGATCAAATGCTTGATGTTCCTGGATTTGATCCAGATCAAACGGCCGCAAGCCAACCGCAGCATGGCCCAGACACGTCCATATTGGCCGTCAAAAAGCGCCACATCTCGCCGTCAGATTCTGCACCACAGCATGCGCTGAGACACGAGCGAACGGGATCGCCGGACTAACAAGTCCAGATCCGGGGCTCGTGCGGTCGGCGCGATCGTGAAGAACAACACGCGTCCTGGAAAGCAATGCCAAACAACAGCGCCCAACGTTCGTCCCGACACGACTACACTTCGCATCATGGAAACGCCCGGCCGCTCGCTTATGTGGCCGTGAAAGTGGCTCCCGCGCGGTATCAGCCGGCGGCACAGCCCGGCAGCCGCAGCACCGGACGGGCCGAGCGACGGTTCTGGCTGACGATGCAGACGGTCATGTTGATCGTCGGCGTGCTCCTGGTGAATCTGCTGCTGTTCTTTCCTCCGCTCGGCATCGCGCTGATGTGGAATCTCCTGATTCCGATCGCGCCGGCGCTGGTGACGATCTCGCCGGGCCTCTGGCGCAACATCTGCCCGATGGCGACCTTCCATCTGCTGCCGAACAAGATGGGCATCTCGCAGAACATCCGGATGCCGGAATGGGGCGCGGCGACCTTGGCGGTGATCGGCGTGACCCTGCTGTTCATCGTCGTGCCGATGCGGCGCATCGGGCTGAATGTCGACGGTCCGCTGACGGCGCTGATGCTGCTGTCGGCTGCGTTCATGGCGTTCGCAATGGGATCGGTGTTCGAGATGCGTTCGGGCTGGTGCACCTCGCTCTGCCCCATCCACCCGGTCGAGCGTCTCTATGGCACCAACCCGGCGCTCACCTTCAAGAACGCCCGCTGCAATATCTGCGAGGCCTGCAGCAATCCGTGCCCGGACTCGACGCCCGAGCTGACGCCGACGGCGGGCGTCCCGACCAAGGTGCAGCAGTTCCTCGGCAACTTCCTGATCGGCAGTTTTCCGGGCTTCGTCTGGGGCTGGTTCCAGGTGCCGGACTATCCGCCGCAGCAGGTCGGACATGCCGAGATCATCACCGCCTATGTCTGGCCGTTCGGCGCGGCCATCATCAGCTACATCCTCTTCAAGATTGGCGAGCATGTGCTGCGCTACAAGCCGGCCAGCCGCACCAGGATGCATCGCATCTTCGCGGCGGCCGCGATCAGCACCTACTACTGGTATCGCCTGCCCGGCCCGGCCTCGCTGCTGCCGGACTGGTTTCCGCTGGTCTCACATCTCGTCACGACGCCGTTCTTCTTCTGGTTCCTGGTGCTGCGTAACCCGAAGGTGAGCTGGCTGAAGCGGCCGGTGATGGCCTCGAACTATTGGTCGAGCCGGTTCGAGAGCACCGCCAACAAGAACCTGATCCGCGTCTCACCCGGCAAGGCGTGATCCCGCGGCTTAAAGCCTTCCCACAGTCTCAGCGTCATCGATCGAGGAGTAGCCCATGTCGAACTTCAGGACCGTCACCGTCAAAGGCCGCCAGTTCCGCGTCCGCGCGGGTGACGTGCTGCTCGACGGCGCGCTGGCCAACGGCGTCGAAATTCCGTTCGACTGCCGCGCCGGCACCTGCGGCACCTGCATGGTTCACGTCGCCAAGGGCCAGACCGTGTGCGGGGAGACGCATACGCAGGGCATGATCTATGCGTGCCAGGCCCGCGTGGTGTCGGACCTCGACGTCGAGGTGGAGGACGTGCCGGAGATCGACATCAGCAAGGCACGGCTGGTGGGCCTGCGCGAGGTCGCGCCCGACATCATGGAGCTGATGATCGCACCCGAGAAGAGCATCAGCTATCTGCCGGGTCAGTACTTCAAGTTCACCTTCGCCGGCTATCCGGCGCGCGCCTACAGCCCGACGGCGTCGTTCGACGGCCGCATCGGCGGCCGCGTCATCCATCTCAACATCAAGAAGGTGCGCGGCGGCCGCGTGACGACCGCGCTCGGCAGCGGCATCCGCCCGGGGCACCGGCTGCGCATCCAGGGGCCCTATGGGCATGCGTTCCTGCGTCCAGGCGGCGCCGGCCGGCTGATCCTCGCCGGCAGCGGCACCGGCTTCGCGCCGATCTGGGCCATCGCCGCCATGGCGCTGCGCGAGAACCGCAATCGGCCCATGGTGATCATCGCCGGCGCCAAGAAGCTGCCGCAGCTCTACATGACGCCGATCCTGGCGCAGCTGGCGCGGCTGCCGAATGTCACGATCATTCCGACCGTGGAGGAAGGCCCGATCAACCATCCCTCGATCCGCACCGGGCGCATCGAGCCGCAGATGCCGACACTGACGGCCTCCGATGTCGTCTATGCCTGCGGCTCGCCGCGCATGGTCACGGCGCTCGCCGGCATGGTCGAGAAGGCCGGCGCGACGTTCTATGCCGACCCGTTCGACTCCGCCCCGCCGGAGGCGCCGTCCGGCCTGATCGGCCGCATCAAGACCTTGGTGGCACGGCGTCCGGCCGAGGCGGAGCCGAGCCGCGACAGCGGCAAAGGCCGCGAACCCTCGGTCGATCCGTTCGAGCGCGCGCTGTCGCTGGTGCCCAAGGACCCGATCGACGACGATCTGGGCCTGCGCCGTCCCGAACCGCGGCGTAGCACGGCCGCCGAGCGCGACCATGCGCTGTCGCTGGTGCGCGAACGGGCGCTGGCCGATCCCGCACAATTGCAGGAGCGCCCCCGTCGCGCCGCCGGGCAGACGGCGTCAGGGCTTGTGTGACGGGCCGACGGCGGCAGCTCGACGTCCGCCGTCACTCCGTGACACTGGCGCGAGCATGAGCGGACATCGGGCCGGCAGAGCCCTGCATCGGTCCTTCGAGACGCCCGGCGGGCTCCTCAGGACGAGGGCTGATTGCGTGGCGCGAGCTCGAGCCTGAGATCCTCTCACCCCTCATGGTGAGGGCCGCTTGCGGCGCGTCTCGAACCATGAGGCCCGGCGATGTTTCGCCATCCTCTGACGTCACTCCGGGGCGCGCGCAGCGCGAGCCCGGAGTCCATAACCACGCCCCTGCGTAGTGAAGCACGATCGCCACTCAGCTCGGCGGACTCACCACCGCCGCGGCGTATGGATTCCGGGCGCGCGCTATCGCGCGCCCCGGAATGACATCGTGTGTGTGGAGGCGGCGTGCCTCAGATCAGCTTCCGCCTTGCCAGGTTGCGCATCAGGGCGCCCAAGCCGAAGGTCCAGGGCTCGCATTCGTCGCTGTTGCGCATGCGGTTGACGAGGCGGCCGAGTTGCGGAGCGGAGATGGTGACGATGTCGTCGCGCTTATGGGTGAAGCCTTGGCCTGGCGCGTCGCGATCCTTCACGGGCGCGAACATCGTGCCGAGGAACAGCGCGAAGCCGTCGGGATATTGATGCACGGCGCCGATGGTCTGGGCGACGAGATCCGTCGGATCGCGACTGATCTTCGAGATCGAGGAATGGCCATCGAGCACGAAGCCATCGCTGCCGGTCACGGTGAGCGCGACATCCATCTTGCGGACATCATCCAGCGTGAAGCCCTTGTCGAACAGGCGCAGCAGCGGGCCGATGGCGCAGGAGGCGTTGTTGTCCTTGGCCTTGGACAAGAGCAGCGCCGAGCGGCCCTCGAAGTCGCGCAGATTGACGTCGTTGCCGAGCGTGGCGCCGACGATTTTGCCGCGGCTCGACACCGCCAGCACGACCTCCGGCTCCGGATTGTTCCAGGTCGATTTCGGATGCAGCCCGGCATCCATGCCGGTGCCGACCGACGACAGCGTCGGCGCCTTGGTGAAGACCTCGGCATCGGGGCCGATGCCGACCTCGAGATACTGGCTCCAGGCGTTCTGCTCGATCAGCACCTGCTTGAGGTGCATCGCCTGCTCCGATCCCGGCTTGAGCTTGGAGAAGTCGTCGCCGACCAGCCGCACCACCTCCTTGCGGATGGCGTCGGCCGAGGCCGGATTGCCGCGCGCACGTTCCTCGATGACGCGCTCCAGCATCGAGATCGCAAAGGTGACGCCGGCCGCCTTCAGCACCTGGAGATCGACCGGGGCCAGCAGCCAGGGCTTTGCGGGATCGCGGCGGTCCGGCGGCGTGTTGGCGAGGATATCGGCGAGATCGCCGATCCGATGACCGCCCATGGAGCGGAGCGCGGTCGCGGGATCGTCCTGCTCGCACAGCGCGCTGACGGTCGGGAATGCCGAGGTGACGTCGAACACGCCGTCGTCGCGGACGGCGACCACCGCCGGGCCATCCACGTCGGGGCGCCAGATGCGGCCGACCAGCGTGCCGCTGGTGCCATCGTCGGGCAGCATGGACTCGGGCGTCAGATCGATCATGGCGGCGTGCTCCCTGTTGTTCTTGTTCGTCCGGGGCACACCTAGCATCGGCGGAAGCCGGCTCCAAGCCGCTCGACCTCGCGCCGGAAAGGATCGTCACGATCTCAGGGATTCGGCGAACTCTCGCCGGCAACCTGCAGCAATTGCGAGCGGCGCACGCGCTCGCGATGGGCGGTGTAGAGACCGCTGGAGACGATGAAGGCGGCGCCGACCACGGTCCAGATGCTCGGCACCTCGCCGAACACGAAGAAGCCGAGCAGGCTGACCCACAGCAGCTGGGTGTAGGAGAACGGCGCCAGCACGGAGGCATCGGCGTAGCGGAACGCGAGCACAACGATCCACTGCCCCATCGTCGAGGCGACGCCGACCAGCACGCCGAAGCCGATGTCCTGCCATGACGGCGTGATCCACACGAACGGCACCATCGCCGACAGCAGGCACAGGCCGGCAATCGACGAATAGGTCATGATGGTGATGGCGTGCTCGCGGCCGCTCATGATCCGCGTCATGATCAGGGTGCAGGCCCAGGAGAAGGCGGAGGCGATCGGGAACAGAGCGGCGAGATGGAACGCGCCGGTGCCGGGCCGGAGGATGATCAGCACGCCGCACAGGCCGACCGCGGTCGCGATCCAGCGGCGCAGGCCGACCTTCTCGCCGAGAAAGATGATCGAGAGCGCCGTGACGAACAGCGGCGCGACGAAGCCGGTGGCGGAGGCTTCCGCGATCGGCAGATAGCCGAGACCGGTGATGAAGAAGATCGACGAGCCGAGCAAAGCGACGCCGCGCAGGAGTTGGAATGGCAGCCGCTCGGTGCGCATCGCAAACAGCGGCGAGCCCGGGATCATCGCCGGCACCATGATCAGCGCGAACACCGTGAAGCGGATCCAGGTGATTTCGATCGCGGGCAGCGTCTTCGACAGATATTTGGCGGTCACGTCGGAGGTGCCGAGGAACACGGTCGACAGCAGGATCAGCGCAATCCCGCGGAACGGCCGGTCCGTGCGCGCGGGCGCACGCTTGCGCGCCACTGGCGGCTTCTGTGGCAGGGACGTCGGCACGTCGTCGAGACGCGCGGCGGCTGCCGCGCTCGGTGGCGGGGTCACGGTCGAACTCGGGGATCTCAAGGCGAAACGAATCGGTGAGTGGCGACAAAACGCCAATCAGGCCGTCGCGACAACCCATTGAAAGCGGGCAGCATCTATGCATTGCCCACGCGCCCAGGTCGCAAACATCCGTAATTTTCCGTGATGCTGCACTACAACATGGGCAGACCGCGCGGCTTCGGCCCGCGCGGAAAAGCACGATCGATCGCAGCAATGTCGGCGGCGGTCAGTGCGATGTCCCCGGCAGCGGCATTCTCCTCGGCATGGTCTGGGCGCGAGGCCTTGGGGATGGCGAGCAGCGAGGAGGCGCGGGTCAGGAAGGCGAGTGCGATCTGGCGCGGCGTGGCCCCGTGCTGCTCCGCGATGCGCTGCAGCACCTCGCCGCCGGCGCTGCGGCGCTCCGGAAAATCATCATGGCCGAACGGCGAATAGGCCACCACGGCGACGCCGTGCTGACCGCACCAGGGAATGACCGCGTGCTCGATGGCGCGCTCCTGCAGATGATAGAGCACTTGGTTGCAGGCAATCTTGCCCTCGCCGGCAACCTCCAGCAATTCGTCGAGATCGTCGACGTCGAAATTGCTGACGCCCCAGGAGGCGATCTTGCCGGCGGCCTTGAGTTCCTCGAATGCGGCGACGGTGTCCTCCAGCGGATAGGACCCCGGCCAATGCAGCAGGTAGCAGTCGAGCCGGTCCGTCTTCAGCCGCTTCAGCGAGCGCTCGCAGGCGGTGATGGTGCCCTTGCGCGAGGCGTTGCTCGGCAGCACCTTGGACACCAGGAACACCTCGTCGCGGCGCCCGGCGATGGCCTCGGCAATGATGAGTTCGGCATCGCCATACATCTCGGCGGTGTCGATGTGGGTGGCGCCCAGCTCCAGCCCGCGGCGAAGCGCCGCGATGGCGCGGCTGCGGTCACCGAAGTCGAAATGCCAAGTGCCCTGCCCGATGACGGAGACGCTGGCCCCGCCGGTTCCGAATGTCTTGTGCTTCATGGCAGCGAACATAGAGGATGGCGCTGATGGCGTCGATTGCCTCCTTCCGTCATTGCGAGGAGCCGCATACGACGAAAGCCATCCAGAGTCGTCGCGGGACTCTGGATGGCGTCGCTTCGCTCGCAATGGCGGCGCTGAACTAGCTCGCCACCTTTACCGCGTCGGCAGCCTGCGTCGCCGTCTGCGCGATCAGCCGCTTCATCTCCGGGATGCAGGAGCCGCAATTGGTGCCGGCCTTGAGCCGCGCGCCGATCGCAGCGGGCGTGCGCGCACCGGAGGCGATCGCGTCGCATATCGTGTCGCGGCCGACGCCGAAGCAGGCACAGACGATCGGCCCGCCGCCTGTCCCGTCCGGCGCGCGGCCGGACAGCAGCATGCGGCGCTGCTCGTCGTCGAGGCTGTCGGCCGCGAACATCGTCTTCACCACGTTCCAGTCGCCGGCGTCATGGCCGGGGCCGACGAACATGCAGGTCTCGATGCGATCCCCGGCAAAGGACGCGGCGCGATAGACGCCGCCGCCGACATCCATGTAGTCGGCGACATCGTCGCTGGCGCGCGCCTTGAACCAGGCCGGCCAGCGCATGAGGTCGCCATTGTCGGCGAACAGATAACCGAAGCCGCCCGGCACCGTCGCGCGCACCCACCACAGGTTCGGCGGCAGTGGCAGCTCGCTGCGCGACAGGATGAAGCCGCGGAACACGTACTCATAGGGACTGATCGCAGCCGGCGTCGCCTTGGCCTCGGGCTGGCCGGAGAACGGATCGGTATGCGCGGCGACCAGCGCGCCGACGCGGCCATGCGAGGAGTTGGTCGCGTTCCAATGGATCGGCGCGAACAGCATGCCGCGCTGCTGGCGCTCGCTGACGACGACTTTGAGGATGCACTGGCCATGCTCGGTCGTGACCTTGGCAAAGCCGTCATGCATCAGGCCGTAGCGCAGCGCGTCGTCCGGATGGACCTCGACGAACGGCTCCGGCAGATGCGCCGAGAGCCGTGGGCTAAGGCCCGTGCGCGTCATTGTGTGCCACTGGTCGCGGATACGCCCAGTATTCAGCCGCAAGGGCCGCGCGGCGGTCGTCTCGCTGCGCAGCGCCGGCACGTCAGGCGCCACGAAGCGGGCCTTGCGGTCGTTGGTAAAGAAGCTGCCGTCGGCAAAGACGCGCGGCTCGGGCGGCTTGCCGGCGCGCGCCGGCCACTGCACCGGCGCCATCGCCTCGTATTCCTCATCCGTCAGCGTCGCCAGCGCGCCGATGTCGAAATCGCGGCTGCCCTCGTTCTCGAACGCCGACAGCGCGGCGTGCTCGCGGAATACGTCGGCCGCGGAGTTGTAGTTGAAGGCCTGTGCAAAGCCGAGCCGCTTGCCGACCTCGCTCAGGATCCACCAGTCCGGCCTGGCCTCGCCGGCCGGTGCCATGAAGGCGCGCTGCCGCGAGATGCGCCGCTCCGAATTGGTGACGGTGCCCGACTTCTCGCCCCAGGCCTGCGCGGGCAGCAGCACATGCACGCCGGCATCGACCGTGTCGTTGGAGCGGACATTCTCGGAGACGACGAACAATTCGAGCTTCTTCAGCGCGGCGCGGACGAGATCGGCGTCCGGCAGCGACACCGCCGGATTGGTGCCGATCACCCACAGCGCCTTGATCTGGCCACGCGCGATCGCCTCGAACATCGCGACCGCCTTCAGGCCCTCATGGGTGGCGATATCTGGCGCCTTCCAGAAGCGGCGGACCCGATCGATCTCCGGCGGCGTGAAGCTCATATGGGCGGCGAGCTGGTTGGCGAGGCCGCCGACCTCACGGCCGCCCATGGCATTGGGCTGGCCCGTCAAGGAGAACGGCCCCATGCCCGGTCTGCCGATCCGCGCTGTCGCGAGATGGCAGTTCAGGATGGCATTGACCTTGTCGGTGCCCTGCGCCGACTGGTTGACGCCTTGCGAATACAGCGTGACGACCTTGGGCGTCTCGCGGAACAGCTTGAAGAAGGCGGCCACGTCCGTCTCGGACAGGCCGGTCGCGAGCGCGGTGGCGGCAGCGCTGCCAGCGAGGCTGCGGGCGCGCGCGAGCGTCTCGTCGAAGCCGCTGGTGTGGCGGGCAATGTAGTCGCGATCGAGCGCGCCGCTGTCGGCGAGATTCACCAGCAGGCCGGAGAACAGCGCTGCATCGGTGCCCGGCTTCAGGCCAAGGAACAGGTCCGCTTCGCTGGCGGTGTCGGTGCGGCGCGGATCGATGACGACGAACTTCGCGCCACGGCCCTGCTTGTTGGCGAGCATGCGCTGGTACAGCACCGGATGGCACCAGGCGGCATTGCTGCCGACGAAAACCAGCAGATCGGCCTGGTCGAGATCCTCATAACTCCCGGGCACGGTATCGCTGCCGAAGGCGCGGCGATGGCCGGCGACCGAGGAGGCCATGCACAGGCGCGAATTGGTGTCGACATTGGCCGAACCGAGAAAGCCCTTCATCAGCTTGTTGGCGACGTAATAATCCTCGGTCAGCATCTGGCCGGAGAGATAGAACGCCACCGCATCCTCGCCGTCGCGGGCGACGATGTGCTTCAGACGGCTCGCGACGTGATCGAGCGCATCGCTCCACGCCACCCGCTCCAGGCCGTGCTTGCAGCGGACCATCGGATACAGCAGGCGGCTCTCCAGCCCGAGCGTCTCGCCGAGCGCCGAGCCCTTGGAGCAGAGCCGGCCGAGATTGGCGGGATGCACCGGATCGCCCGAGATGGCGGCGCCGCCGCTGCCATCGGGCGTGGCGAGCACGCCGCAGCCGACGCCACAATAAGGACAGGCGGTGCGCACGGTGCGCAGCTTCGGATCGACAGTGGTCATCGTCGTGCGAATCCCCCTCACGCGGCCCTTGGCCGCGCCCCCGCGCGGCCGAACATCATCTCGGTCCGGATCGACGCAATCGGCTCGCGATTGCGGATCAGGTCGCGATACCAGAGCGCATCCTGCGTGTCGCCGATCAGCACGGCACCGGTGAGGCGGCCATCGGCGATCACGAGCTTCTTGTAGATGCCGCGCCTGGCATCATTGAGCACGATCGCCTCGCTGCCCGGGGCGCCGACGAAGTCACCGGCCGAGAACACCGCGACCCCGGACACCTTCAGATTGGTGGCGACCACGCTGCCCTGATAGGCCGCCTTGCGGCCCGCGAGATGCCGCGCCAGCACCCGCGCCTGCTCATAAGCGGGCTCGACCAGCCCGTAGCAGGTGCCGCGATGCTCGGCGCATTCGCCGAGCGCGGAGATGCCGGGCACCGAACTCTGCAGAGCGTCGTCGACGACGATGCCGCGATTGACCGCAAGCCCCGCCTCCCTGGCGAGCGCCACGTTGGGCCTGATGCCGGCCGCAAAGATCACCGCATCCGCAGCCAGGCTCCGCCCGTCGGCGAGTTCGACACGCTCGACGCGGAGCTCGCCATGGATCGCCGCCGTGCTCGCCTGCAGCAGAACCTCAATGCCTTTCCGCTCGACCAGCACTTTCAACAGCGCCGCCGCCGAGGCATCGAGCTGCCGCTCCATCAGCCGATCCATCAGGTGCAGCAGCGTCACCTTGGCGCCGGCACGCGCCAGGCCATAGGCCGCCTCCAGCCCGAGCAGTCCACCGCCGACCACGACCACGCGCGACTTCTTCGCAGCCAGGCTCAACAGCACGTCGGTGTCGCGGCTGTCGCGGAACGTATGCACCCCAGCCAGATCGGCGCCGGGCACCGGCAGCCGCAGCGGCAGCGAGCCGGTGGCCAGAACCAGGCGTGAGAACACCATGTTCTCTTCGTTCTCGACCTCCAACTCCCGGCGGCCGACATCGATGCGCGCGACCCGCGCGCCATATTTCAGCGTCACGCCGCGCTCGCGCCACCACGCCGCGGGCTTGAGCTCGATCTCGTGCGATGCCGCCTCGCCGGCCAAGACCGACGACAGCAGCACGCGGTTGTAGGCGAGCCGAGGCTCCTCGCCGACGACGGCGATCGCATAGCGACCGAGGGCGGTCTGCGACAGCTCCTCGACCAGCTTGGCAGCGGCCATGCCGTTGCCGACGATGACGAGCGGCTCACTCAACGGGCCTACTCCGCTGCCTGTGCGTTGCCATAGGCTTCCGAAATCATGTAGCCGGACAGCGTGCCGTAGGCCGCGGTCCAGGCTTCGGCGACCTCGGGGGTCCAGGCCTCGCCGAGCCCCTTTTCGAGCGTCCACAGCAGCGCGGCGCCGACCACCGGGTAGTGCTCGGGCTTGGCACCATAATTCACATGGCGCTTGGCGAGTGCGCTTGCCGCCGGCAGCACCGTGTCCAGGTTCGACAGGCCGCCGACCACCACCGCCAGCGTGCCCATCAGCTTCTTGCGCTGCTCGGTCAAATCCTCGGGAAACATCGCGCGCACCGGCGGCGCGACCTCGAACAGCCGATCGTAGAACAGCACGGCGGCCTGATCGGAGATCGGCGCGACCTTGGCGAAGCTCTCCTGAACGAGCGTGATCTGAGACGGGGTCATCGGCAATGCCTTCCTTGAAATGGACGAGAGCCTGTTGGTCGCCTCACGCGGAGAGTGGTTCGATCCACTCTCCGAATGTCTCCTGCGTCACGCGGCCTCGACGAAGCGGTGGCGCTCATAGAGGAATTCGAGCACCCGCTGTCGGCACTTCACATAGGTCGCGTTGGTCGCGAGCTCGAGCCGCTTGCGCGGCCGCGGCAGCGCGACCTCGAGCACCTCGCCGATATGCGCGCTCGGGCCGTTGGTCATCATCACGATGCGGTCCGACAGCAGCACGGCCTCGTCGACATCGTGGGTGATCATCAGGATGGTGTTGCCGAGCTTCTGATGCAGCGCCATCACCGAATCCTGCAGATGCGCCCGCGTCAGCGCGTCGAGCGCGCCGAACGGCTCGTCGAGCAGCAGCACTTTCGGCTCCATCGCCAGCGCCCGCGCGATGCCGACGCGCTGCTTCATGCCGCCGGAGATCTCGTTGGGCCGCTTGTCCTTGGCGTGCGCCATCTGCACGAGGTTGAGATTGTGCATGGTCCAGGCATCGCGCTCGGCGCGAGTCTTGGTCTTGGCGAACACCTTGTCGACGCCGAGCCGCACGTTCTCATAGACCGTCAGCCAAGGCAGCAGGCTGTGGTTCTGGAACACCACGGCGCGGTCGGGCCCCGGCGAATTGACCTCGCGCTCCTCCAGCAGAACGCCGCCTGACGTCGCGGTGGTGAGGCCGGCGACGATGTTGAGCATCGTCGACTTGCCGCAGCCGGAATGGCCGATGATCGAGACGTACTCGCCCTTCTCGATCGTGAGGTTGATGTCCTTCAGCACTTCGGTCGTGGTGGCGCCGCGGGTGAAGGTTTTGTCGACGTGATCGAGCTTCAGATAGGCCATGATCCAATCCCTCTCAGTTCGTCGCGGTGCCGCGGGTGACGACTTTACCGACGGTCGCGATCAGGCGATCGAGCACGAAGCCGATGATGCCGACATAGAACAGCGCCAGGATGATCTCGCTGATATGCGAGGAATTCCACGCGTCCCAGATGAAGAAGCCGATGCCGACGCCGCCGATCAGCATCTCGGCGGCGACGATGGCGAGCCAGGACAGGCCGATGCCGATGCGCAGGCCGGTGAAAATGTAGGGAGCGGCCGCGGGGATCATGATCTTGGCGAAGAACTCAAGCGGATTCAGCTGCACCACCGCGGCGACGTTGCGATAATCCTGCGGAATGTTGCGGATGCCGACCGCAGTGTTGATGATGATCGGCCACACCGAGGTGATGAAGATGACGAAGATCGCCGACGGCTGGCCATCGCGGAACGCCGCCAGCGACAGCGGCAGCCAGGCCAGCGGCGGGATCGTGCGCAGCACCTGGAAGATCGGATCGAGCCCGCGCATCGCCCAGACCGACTGGCCGATCAGCGTGCCGACCGCGACGCCGACGATGGCGGCGATGGCATAGCCGATCGCGACGCGGCGGAGGCTCGCCTCGAGATGCCAGAACAGGCCCTTGTCGATGCCGCCATGGTCGAAGAACGGATCGAAGATCAGCTCGCGCGTATCCGAAAACACGCGCGATGGCGGCGGCAGCGCCGAGCCGGCGCGGCGGCACAACAGCTCCCAGACGATGAGGAACAGCGCCAGCACGATCAGCGGCGGCACCACGCGCACGGCGGCCTCTCGGGCCATCTTCACATAGCGCTCAGCCTTCGGCGGCTGCTTCGGCGTCATCGTCACCACGGACGCAGAAGCGGCCGTGGGCGCGGGTGCCGTCGGCACGATCTTGGGCGCGTTATCGCTCGTCAACGCTGGCATGGACATCGGAAACCTTTCTCCGTGCAATGAGAGGAGCCGCGCGCAGCTCGCGCGCGGCGGGTCCTGATCAGGCGTCGACGCGCTTGATCGACAGCGACTTCAGATAGGCGGCGGGATCTTCGGGGTCGAACACCTTGCCGTCGAAGAACGTCTCCTTGCCGCGCGACTTGGAGGTCGGGATCTCGGCGGCGGCGACGTTCATGTCCTTGGCCGCCTCGCGCCAGATGTCCTCGCGGTTGACCTTGGCGATCAGCGCCTTGGCGTCGAAGCCCGCTTCGTATTTGCCCCAGCGGATGTCCTCGGTGATGAACCAGAGATCGTGGCTCTGGAACGGATAGGAGGCGAAGTCGCTCCAGTACTTCATGATATGAGGCGAGTTCTCGACCACCTTGCCGGTGCCGTAGTCGAACTTGCCGGCCGAGCGCCCCGCGACGTCCTCGACCGGGCAGTTGATCCACTGCCGCTTCGCCATGATGGTCGCAAGCTCCTGCTTGTTTTCCATCTTGTCGCACCATTGCTGGGCTTCCATGACCGCCATGGTCAGCGCCTTCGCGGCCTTCGGATATTTGTCGACGAAGGCTGAGCGCATCGCGAAGGATTTTTCGGGATGCTTGTTCCAGATCTCGCCGGTCGTCACCGCGGTGTAGCCGATGCCCTGGTTGACGAGTTGCGCATTCCAGGGCTCGCCGACGCAGAAGCAGTCCATGGTGCCGACCTTCATGTTGGCCACCATCTGCGGCGGCGGCACCACGATGGTCTCGATGTCCTTGTCGGGATCGATGCCCCCGGCCGCGAGCCAGTAGCGGATCCACAGATCGTGCGTGCCGCCCGGGAAGGTCATCGCGGCCTTCACGGCCTTGCCTGAGGCCTTCTTCTTTTCGAGAGCGGCCTTGAACGGCGCGGTGTCGAGGCCGAGCTTGAGGTCGGCATATTCCTTGGCGACGGAGATGCACTGCGCATCGAGATTGAGCCGCGCCAGGATGTACATCGGCGTCGGCTGATTGTTCTGCGTCACCTTGCCCGACGAGATCAGATAAGGCATCGGCGTCAGGATGTGCGCGCCATCGATGCCATTGCCTTCGGAGCCCAGCACGAGGTTGTCGCGCGTCGTCCCCCACGAGGCCTGCTTCTGCACGTCGACATCGGGCATGCCGTATTTGGCGAACATGCCCTTGTCCTTGGCGACGAACAGCGGGCCGGCATCGCTCAAGGCGATGAAGCCGAGCTTGGCGCTGGTGACTTCCGGCCCTGCGCCTTGCGCAAACGCTCCGCCAGGCAGGTTCAGCTTCGCCGCGGCGAGCAGCGCAGCCGTGCCGGCGCCGGCCCTGAGAAGCTGACGACGGCTGAGGCCGTTGCGGCGAGCAGGATTGGCAGTCTTCGTCATGAGTGCTGTCGTCCTTTGTCTGAAAAGCGCTCGATGGGTTGAAGGGCCCGTCCGCCAGTCGCCGATCGATCGCGCACAGGGGCGCGTTCCGAGGGATGCCTCGGAGGGGCAGCGTCAGATGTCGGATGGGGTTTGCGCAGACGGCATCGATGGCGTCAGAGCCATCTATTCAAGCTTTGTGCCAGCAATCGAATGAGCGGGAATTTCTATGAAAACAATAGCTTAGTCAAAATCACCAGCACCTGCGGATCATCGCAATCGCACGCAAAATTTGCGATTCGCCCACTTCCTGTGCGTTGCACAAAAAGTGGGCGCCTTCATTTATCCTACTCCGCTGCGGCCGTTGCGGGCTTCGCCAACATCGGTTGGGGAGCGGTGCCGGCGCCCGGCTTCATGCGGAATTCGTAGGTCATCAGGTGCCACGGAGAGGCTGCCAGCTTGCCGTCGGGCATCACCGGATCGGTCTGTTGACTCACCGTCGCGACCAACTCGTCCTTCACGCCGAAGACCACGTCACTATCGAGGTACGCATCGCCGCCGATGAAGACATGGGTGATCAGCGGCTCATAGCCCGCGGCATCCACCAGGAAATGGACATGGGCCGGCCGCATCGGATGTCGCTTGGTCGCGAGGATCAGCTGGCCGACCGGACCATCCGTCGGGATCGGATAGCTGCAGGGCAGGATGGTGCGGAAGAAGAAGCGTCCGTCCGCATCGGTGATGAACCGCGCCCGCGACGACGGGCCGTCCGCAGCATAGGCCGGCCGCTGTGAATCGTAGAAGCCTTCATCATCGGCATGCCACACGTCGACAGCCGCGCCCGCGAGCGGCGCGCCGGAAAGATCGGTGACGCGCCCCTGAACGAACATCTTCTCGCCCTTCAGGTTTGCGGAGATATCGGTGCCATGCGGCATCTGCCGATGCTCGCCGACGTAAAACGGGCCGAGCACCGTGGTCTCCGTCGCGCCGGCGCGCTCCCGGTGATTGATCGCGTCGACCAGCATGGACACGCCGAGCACATCCGACAACAGGATGAACTCCTGCCGGCTGGCGGTGCAGGTCTGTCCCGTCCGGGTCAGGAATTCGATCGCGGCGGCCCATTCGTCGAAGGTCAGATGGGTCTTGCGGACATAGTCGTGAAGCGAGGTCACGAGTTCCTGCAGCAGGAATTTCACGCGGCTGTCGGGCGTCTGGTCGAAGCTTGCGACGACCGCGTCGGTAAGCTCGGCTTCATCGAATTGGGTCATTGGCAGTCCTCCCGGCGGCTGACGCTACATCAGCCCGGCAAGCGCTGCCATTGGAGACCGGGCAATTTTCCGCTATCACCCGACTCCTCGCTTGCGCCAGGCCGCCACGCGCGCGGGCCACGAAAATCGAACGACAGCGGAGACGCCCGATGCTCGCCCCCACCCCCGCCTCGCCCGACACCGTCGGCATGTCCAAAGCCGCGCTCGACCGCATCGACGCCCATCTCAGGGACCGCTATGTCGAGGCTGGCCGCTTTCCCGGCACCCAGTTCCTGGTCTATCGCCGCGGCAAGATCGTGCATGCGAGTTCGCTCGGCTATGCCGATGTCGAGCGCAAAGTGCCGGTCAAGGATGACACGATCTATCGCATCTATTCGATGACCAAGCCGATCACCTCGGTCGCCTTCATGATGCTGGTCGAGGAAGGCAAGGTCGCGCTCGACGAGCCGGTCGCCAAATATATTCCGGAGTGGAGGAATCTCGGCGTGTTCGTCGCCGGCACCGCGCCGGCCTTCATCAGCCGGCCGCCGACGCGGCCGATGCTGATCGTCGACCTGCTGCGCCATACCTCCGGCCTCACCTACGGCTTCCAACAGCGCTCCAATGTCGATGCGGCCTATCGCGAGGCGAAGATCGGCGCCGTCGAAAAGGCCGGCACGCTGCAGTCGATGATCGACGATCTGGCGCGGATCCCGCTGGAGTTCTCGCCCGGCGAGGCCTGGAACTACTCCGTTTCCACCGACGTGATCGGCTATCTCGTCGGCAAGATCGCGGACAAGCCGTTCGAGCAATTTCTCAAGGAGCGCATCTTCGATCCGCTCGGCATGAACGACACCGACTTTCACGTCCCGGCCACGAAGGCGCACCGGCTGGCGGCCTGCTACTCGGCTGACGCCGGCGGCGCCTTGTCGTTTCACGCCGCCGACCGCAAAGGCGGCCTGACCTTGCAGGATGATCCCGCGACCAGCTCGTTCCTGAGCCCGCCCGACTTCATCTCCGGCGGCGGCGGCCTGTGCGCGACCACGGCCGACTATCTGACGTTCTGCCGCGCGCTGATCAATGGCGGCGAGGTCGGCGGCGTGCGGCTGCTCGGACCGAAGACCTTGAAGCTGATGACATCCAACCACCTGCCAGGCGGCGTCGACCTGCCGGCGCTGTCGCGGTCGATGTTCGCCGAGGCCGCCTATAACGGCATCGGTTTCGGCCTGGGCTTCTCGGTCACGATGGATCCTGCGAAGACATTGATTGCCGGCAGCCCCGGCGAATATGCCTGGGGCGGCGCCGCCTCCACGGCGTTCTGGATCGACCCGGCGGAAGAGCTGATCACGATCTTCATGACCCAGGTGCTGCCGTCGAATGCCTACCCGATCCGGCGCGAGCTGCGCACCATGGTCTATGCCGCCATCACCGAGAGCAATCTGTAGCAGCCAGACCGGGCACGGCGCCCGCTGATGGAACCGGGGATCGCCGCGCAATGAGCTTGGCGCGGGTGCGCCACTCTCTTATGCTGATGATGCAAACGGCTGCAGCCGCCGGGCCATGCGGATACAGCCGATGCAGCCTGACCACCGGGCCGTCATCGCCGATCGTCTCCGGGCCCAGCCTTCCTGCCGCCGATTGCGGTCCTACCGCTCATTGGAACCGTCATCTCAACGGGGCATCCGTGCCAAAGCTTTCCCTGCCGGTCCGGCTTGCTCTTCTGGTCGCAGGGACCACGCTGCCGCTCATCCTATTCGCCGGCGGCATCGTATTTCACAACTACATGCAGGACCGCACCGATGCCCGGCAGCGCGTGCTCGAGACGGTGCGCGCCATCCGCCTCACGCTCGATGCGGAGATGCAGCGGATGACGGGCGGCGTGCAGGTGCTGGCGCTGACGGATGCCTTGAAGACCGGCGACTTCGAGCGCTTCCGCCCGATCGCGATGGGCTTCCTCGAGCAGTACGGCAAGCACGGCACGATCCTGGTCGCTGACCGCGACGGACACCAGCTGTTTTCGTCGGCAACCACCGACACTGCCAATCTCCCCTTGCGCAGCAACCGCGAGATTACCAAACGCGTTTTCGAAACGCGCCAGCCGCAATATTCCGACCTGTTCTACGGCATCGTGAAGAAGAGCCTGATCGTCACGGTCGAGGTGCCGGTGTTTCGCGACGGCGAGGTGATCTACGATATCTCTTTCAGTCCGCCGATCGAGATGTTCCAGACCATCCTCGAGAAGCAGCGCCCGAGCGCCGATTGGACATTGTCGCTGCTCGACCGCCAGGCCGTGGTGTTCGCGCGCGTGCCGAATCCGCTCGAGACGATCGGCAAGCAGGCGTCGCCGTCGGTCTATGAACGCATGATCAGCGAGCACGAGGCGACGCTGTCGAGCGTGTCGTTGGAAGGCCTGCCGCTGCTGTCGAGCTTCACCCATTCGCCCCTGACGGGCTGGATCATCGGCGCCGGGATCAGCGAGACCTCGCTGGTGGCGCCGCTCTGGCGCAACCTCGCCATCACCAGCCTGATCGGCGGCATCATGCTGGCAATCGGCCTTGCCTTCGCGGTGCGGATGGCGACGACGATCGCCCGCGCCGAGATGCTGCATGACCTGCTCATCGAGGAACTCAATCACCGCGTCAAGAACACGCTGGCCATCCTGCAGGCCATCGCCGTCCAGACCTTCCGAAGCGCCAGCCGCTTCGAGCGCGAGAAATTCGAGGGGCGGCTGGGAGCCCTCGCCGAGGCCCACAACCTCCTGAGCAAGGAGAAGTGGCAGGGCTCCGAGCTGGAGGACGTGATCGGACGCGTGCTCAAGCCGTACCGGCTGAACACCCCTGAACGCATCCGGATCACCGGCCCCAAAGTGGCGCTGTCACCGCGCCTCGCCGTCGTCCTGTCGATGATCGTGCACGAGATTGCGACCAACGCCGCCAAATACGGCGCATTGTCCAACGACACCGGCGCAGTCGATCTGTCGTGGGAGCTCTTGAACCACGCCGATACGGCAAAGAAGCAGCCGGCACGGCTGAAGCTGACATGGCGGGAGACCGGCGGCCCGGTGGTCTCGGCCCCGATCCAGCGCGGCTTCGGCTCGCGCCTGATCGAGCGCAGCGCGCGCGATCAGCTCGGCGGCGAAGCCACGGTCGACTTCCTGCCGCCGGGCGTGATCTACACGATCACCTGCGCGCTCGACGATTAGATCATGATGCGTTTCCGCGGGACCGCATCATGATCGAATCTCTTTCTTTGAGCATGATCTTTTCGGAAAACCGGTTTCCACTTTTCCGGATCATGCTCTCACCGCAGCGGCGCCCGCTCAGCCGAACTTCTGCAGCGCCGGGAAGGTTTCGAGCAGCCAGATGCTGAAGGTCGAGACCGCGCCGGTCAGAAAGCCGATGCCGGTGACGATCATCAGGAGGCCCATCGCCCGCTCGACATTGACCAGATGGCCACGCATCCGCATGAACAGCGCCGAGAACTGCTCGATCATGAAGGCGGCGACCAGGAACGGAATACCGAGCCCGGCGGAGTAGATGGCCAGGAGGCCGGCGCCCTTGGCGACCGTTGCTTCGGCCGCGGCGATCGACAGGATCGCAGCCAGGATCGGACCGATGCAGGGGGTCCAGCCGAAGGCGAAGGCAAGCCCCATCACGTAGGCCCCCCACAGGCCGACCGGCTTCGGGATCGGCAACCTCCCCTCCCGCATCAGAAACGCAATCCGGGTGAGGCCCAGGAAGTGAAGGCCCATCACGATGATCACGATGCCGGCGAGGATCGACAATTGCTCGGACCAGGCCCGGATCAGGCCGCCGATCAGCGAGGCGCTCGCCCCCAGCATCACGAAGACGGTGGAGAAGCCCAGCACGAACAGGCCCGCCGAGAGCATGACGGCGCGCCGCGAGGCGGCCGGCGCCTCGTCGCTCTCGATATGCTCGATCGTGGCGCCGGTCAGATAGACCAGATAGGGCGGAACCAGCGGCAGGACGCAGGGCGACAGGAAGCTGACCAGTCCGGCAATGAAAGCAGCCGGTATCGATACGTTTTGGATCATGCGGGTCCCGCGATACACCCTCTTGGCGGCCTCGTGCCCAGGGCACTCCGCTTCATGCCGCCGTTATGAGGAATACGCAACACAGGGCCGGCAGGTGACGGCCAGAACCAGCGCACATCTCGAACGTCCGCAGCGACGGCGATCTCCCCTGCCGAGACGGTCCATCGTCTGACGAGCTTCGTTCAGCGCTCAAATTGAGGAAGATCGGCCTGACAAAGGGTCGGTCCCGATCTTGCCGCAGCAATTCGCTCCGGCTAGCCTTGCACCGCTGACCAGCTTCACAGCTTGATCACGGCAGATCACGACTTGGAACCGCCCCCCGTGCGCGCATCGCACCGTGCTACTTGACCAGCCTGAGCAAAGGTTGCCGGCGCTGCCCTGGCTGCGGCTTCGGATCGCGCAATTTCTCGGGGTTGTCAGCCTGAACCATTTCATTGCAGAGCGACTTGAGATCGTCTTCGCTCAAGCGGTTCAACTTCATGCGGAGGTCGAGGATGGCAACCGAGACCATATGCGCCGATTCGCGATTCCCGGCAGCAGTGAGCGCAGCGCGGCACTGCTCCAGAGTAGCGAGGACGGCAAGCATTTGTTCGTCTGAATTGGCCACAGGCGTCGTTCCGTTCTAGCGTCTGACGAGATGGAGCTGGAGAAGTCCCGCCCCGCGGATGGCACCCTGATTCGTCATCTCGTTCCTCCCCACGCCGTGTATGCGAACTCCACGTCGCTTCCGTCCCTGCTGTGGCAATCGGCGCCCCGATTTTCCACAACATCGCCGCGCAAGAGTCGATGATCGAAGATCGGAGTCCGCTGAGTCAACAACACGCAGCGTTCACCACGATAGCATGGCCCCTTGCCATCTTCGATTACCATTTCATTGCGGCCGAGGCAAAAACCGTCGATGCTCCGGTCGACTCGCGCTGCGCGTGCCCGCGTGATACTCGGCAGTTCCTGCCAAGCTTCTGCTGCTGGTAAAACCATGCTGCAGAGACTGCACGTCGCAGGGATCATGAATCGCCAATGTCTCAACCAACCGATGGCATCGAACCGGCCACCACGTAGTTTCTCGGTCATACTCTAGCAGGCGAGGAAAGCTTGTATGCGCGCTGCAGCGGAACGGGGCGTTCCTCAAAAGGAACGCCAGGAGGAAGCGGGATCTCATGCGACGGACGTGCCGGCAGAGATCAGCGACGCCTCGGTTGCGCTCCAGGGGCCGGGTGGCGACCAGATCGGTGATGCCGGTGCGGTGGGCGCACCAGCCGCTCGGGCGGTGAAGCCGGCTGCGCGAAGCCCGTCTGGGCGGGCAGCCCCGGCGAAAGCCGTAGCAGGCAAGCCGGCGCTGGCGAGCCTGACCGACTGGGACGCGGCCCGGATCTTCCTCGAGGTCGTCCGGGCCGGCAGCTTCCGTTCCGCCGCCGAACGTCTCACGCTGTCGATCAACGCGGTGCGCCGACGGATCGACGATTTCGAGCGGCAGATCGGCGCCACGTTGTTCACGCGCGACGTCCACGGGGCGCGGCTGACGGATGAAGGCGCGCTGGTCGTCTCCGCTGTCGAGCGCATGGAGACCGCCGCGTTCGAATTGCTGCGCGCCGGCGACGGGCTGGCCGGTGCGGCGTCCGGCGAGGTCCGCGTCGCGGTCACCGAGGGGCTTGGGACATTCTGGCTGGCGCCGCGCCTGGTCGAATTTCAGCAGAGCTTTCCGAATGTGCTGGTCGACCTGTATTGCGCGATGCGCTCGGCGGATGTCTCGCGACACGAGGCCGACGTGGCCATCCACCTCTCGCGGCCGTCCGCGCTCGATGTCAAGCTGGTGCGGCTTGGCCGCATGCATCTGATGTGTTTCGCGAGCGAGAAATATCTAGACGTGTATGGCGTTCCGAACACGATTGACGACTTGATGAAACATCGCTTGGTTCTGCAGGTCGCCGATGAAGCCGCTGCGAACGAAGCATTTGCCAGCATCTTTCCCGGCTTCGAGCAGCGGGACCTGATCGCGATGACCACCAACGTCTCGAGCGCCAACTACTGGGCCGTCGCCCACGGTGCCGGTATCGGGGTATTCCCAACCTATGCGAGCGCGCTCGGCGGAAAGATGATACCGCTTGAGGTTGAGTTGAAGTGGTCTTACGATATCTGGCTGTCCTACCATGCCACCACCGGCCGCATCCCGAGGGTGCGCCATATGATTGACTGGTTGGTGGAGGCTTTTAACCCTGGCAAATACCCGTGGTTTAAAGACGAATTCATCCATCCACGGCAACTTAAAACAGTATATATGGGTGAACCCCTGACCCATTTATTCGGGGGCTTTCCGATGGAAGGACGGCAAGACTAGTATGAACAAATCAGCGGCAAAGAAGATGAAGCAGCGCAGTGCCGGCAAGCCGGACATTGAGCTTGGCAAGCGCATTCGCCTGCGCCGGGTTGAACAGAAGATTTCGCAGGCAGAGCTCGGTGAAAAGCTCGGCGTGAGCTTCCAGCAGGTGCAGAAGTACGAGAAGGGCGTCAATCGCGTCGGCGCGGCACGCTTGCAGCAGATCGCGACGGCGCTCGATGTGCCCGTGACCTTCTTCTACGATGGCGACAACAAGGCCCGTGAGGTCGAGAGCCTGCTCTTCCTGGACAGCGCCTTCAGCCTGCGTCTGCTGCGCGCTTACAGCAAGATCAAGGATCAGACGGTGCAGCGTCAGCTCGTTGCCCTTATGGAATCGATTGCAGCGAACGAAGAATAGGCACAGCCGTCTGACCGGGTCAGACGCGCCTGCTGGTCGACGTGGGCCATCATCGCTCGAGGGCGCAACTTGGGGGCGCCAGGCGGTCAGCCAGCTCGGGCGGGTTCACTGCCTTTCCGAGGATTGCCTCAGTGGTTAATGTCAGCTGAGTGCAACGTCGATTACGTGTAACGTCGATTGAGTGCGATGACTGATCGACGCGGCCGGATGATCCGGCCCTTATCTCCGCTCGGCGAGAGCCGTGCGGTCTTACCTTTTTCATCCCTGCCGTCATAGGAAATGGCGGCCCGATTTTGTCGCGACTGATCTTGTCGCGTCCCGAAGGCGGCTGCCCGCCGCCAATGTGCTGGAAACGCCATGCCGATCGCCGCCGGGGACTCCATTGCCTTCGCCGAAGGCAAGATCCTGATGACCCATGCGGGAGATGGCGTCGGCGTCGTCACCTTCAACCATCCGGACAAGCGCAATGCGATGTCGCTGGAGATGTGGGACGGGCTCGGCCAGGCCCTGATCGCCTTGCGCGACAGCACCGACATCCGCGTTGTGGTGCTGATCGGCGCTGGCGACAAGGCGTTTGTATCCGGCGCCGACATCAGCCAATTCGAACAGAGCCGGCACAACGCCGCGGCCTCCGACGCCTATGCGCAGCGAAGCGCCGTCCAGCGGGCATTGCTGGCGAACTACCCCAAGCCGACCATCGCCTGTATCCGCGGCTTCTGCCTCGGTGGCGGCCTGCAGATCGCGATGCTCGCGGACATGCGCTTCGCCGCCGAGGACAGCCGGTTCGGCATTCCCGCGGCCAGGCTCGGCATCGCCTATGGCTATGACGGCCTGCGCAACCTGGTCTCGCTGGTCGGGCCGTCGCAGGCGCGGCTGCTGCTGTATACGGGGATGCGGATCGACGCCCATGAAGCGCTGCGGATCGGCCTGATCGACCGGATGATGGGCAATGAGGAGCTGATGCCGGCGACGCTCGACATCGCCCGCACCATCGCCGGCAATGCGCCGCTGGCGGTTCAGGCCGCCAAGATCACGATCGCCGAAGTGCTGAAGGACGAGAGCGGCCGCGACATGGCTGCCATCAAGCGGATCGGCGACGCCTGCATGGATTCTGAAGACTTCCGCGAGGGCCGCCGCGCCTTCATGGACAAGCGCAAGCCGGTCTTCAAGGGACGATAGATCATGATGCGTTTCCGCGGAAACGCATCATGATCTTTCCTCCTTGTTTGAGCATGATCTTTTCGGAGAACCAGTTTCCACTTGTCCGGATCATACTCTAAAGCGCCTCCAGCACCGCCTTGGTGACCTCGACCGTGCCGGCACTGCCGCCGAATTCGAACGGCTTGAGACCGGACGCATACACCTTGTCGACCGCCTGCTCGATCCGCTGCGCCGCCTCGGCCGCGCCTTCGATGCCGCGCGTGTCCGCCAGCCAATCCAGCATCATCGCGGCCGACAGGATCATGGCGGTCGGGTTGGCCTTGCCCTGCCCCATGATGTCGGGCGCGGTGCCGTGGCAAGGCTGAAACACGGCATGGCGATCGCCGATATCGGCCGAGGGCGCCATCCCCATGCCACCGATGAGGCCGGCGGCGAGGTCGGACAGGATGTCGCCGAACATGTTCTCAGTGACCAGGACGTCGAAATCCCAGGGACGCTTCACCAGCATCAGCGCGCAGGCGTCGATATAGAGCCGCTCCGCCTTCACGTTCGGATGGAGCTCAGCGACCTCGTCGAAAATCTTGCGGAAGTAGGCGAAGGCCTTGAAGACATTCGCTTTATCGACGCAGCCCAAAATGCCGGAACGGCCACGGGCCCGACGCCGCTCGGCGAGCTTGAAGGAGAAGTTGAAGAGACGCTCGGAGGTCTTGCGGGTGATGACGAGCGTCTCGCGCGCCTCCTCATGTGTCACCACACCTTTGCCCATCGAGGCGAACAGGCCCTCGGTCGACTCGCGGACGACGACGAAGTCAATGCCGCGCTCCGCGGCGCCGACGATCGGGCTCGGCACGCCCGGGATCAGCCGCGCCGGCCGCACCCCGGCATAGAGATCGAAGTGGAAGCGCAGCTCGATCTGCGGCGCGATCTCGGTGTTGTCGGGGTAGCGCACCGAGGGCAGGCCGCAGGCGCCGAGCAGGATCACGTCCGCCTGTTCGCAGAGACGGATCGTGGACTCGGCGATCGACACGCCGGTCGCCAGATAATTGCCGGCGCCGGCCTGGGCTTCCGTGAAGCGGAACGCCAGGCCCGCTTTGGCCTCGACCTTGCGCAGAACTTCAAGAGCGGGCGCCATGACCTCGGGCCCGATGCCGTCGCCGGGCAGAACTGCGATGTGAAGTGAATTGGTCGAGGACATATTTTCTTCGCAATGTGAGTGAGTTGGCGACGTCATTGCAAGCGAAGGACGCAATCCAGAGCCCAGCTTGAGACGCTGGATTGCTTCGCCGCTTCGCTGCTCGCAAGGACCAGAGGAGTCGAGACTTAAGGCGTCAGCACCGCGCGGCCGACCAGCTTGCCCGACTGCAGCTCGCGCAGGGCGTCGTTGGCCTTGGCGAGCGGCATCGGGGTGACCGGGATCGGTGTAATGTTCTTGGCGCGGACGAGGTCGAGCAGCTCCTTTGTCTCCCTGAGATTGCCGACATAGCTGCCCTGGATCGTCACGGCCTTGATCGGAATAAGCGGCAGCGCCCATGGCGCGCCGCCGCCGAACAGGCCGACGATGACGAGCTTGCCGCCCTTGGTCAGACAGTCGAAGCCGAGTTGCGCGGTGGCGGCATTGCCGACCAGGTCGATGACGGCCCGGATCGGCTCGCCTGCCGCCTTGGTCAGTTGCTCCAGCGCATCCGGCGCCTTGCCGTCGACGGCCGCGAGCGCGCCCGCCGCCAGCGCCGCCTCGCGCTTGCGGGCATCGATGTCGACGACGATCGCTCCCTTCCCGCCCATGGCCTTGAGCAGCGACAGCGCCATCAGGCCGAGGCCGCCGGCGCCGAAGATCACGATCGGCGTGTCCAGATCCTTCTCGATCTTCTTCAGCGCGCTGTAGGTGGTGACGCCCGAGCAGGCATAGGGCGCGGTCGTCACCGGATCGAGCCCCTTGAGATCGATCAGATGGCGCGGATGCGGCACCGTCATGTGGTCGGCATAGCCGCCATCGCAATAGACACCGAGCGAGGCCGGCTTCAGGCACATATTTTCATCGCCGGCCAGACATGTCGCGCATTTGCCGCAGCCGATCCAGGGATAGACCAGCGCGACGTCGCCGACCTTCAGCCCGCCCTTCTCCGCCTCGGTGACATCGGGTCCGAACGCCACGATCTCCCCGGCGCTCTCATGTCCCATGGTGCGCGGCAACGACACGCCGCGATCCTTCAGCGACAGCGGCTTGCGGCCATGGCCGAGATCGTAGCCGCCTTCCCATATGTGCAGATCGCTGTGGCAGACCCCTGCTGCCTTGACCTTGATCAGCACCTGCTTGCCGAACGGCTGCGGCGTCGGCTCGTCGACCTCGGTCAGCGGCGCGTTGAAATCGGTGACCTTGAAGCTCTTCATCTTTCACTCCCGTGGTCCGGTATGACCGGACAGCGCCATCACGGGACGAGCGGCGACGGCTCGCGCGGGCAGCGCGGCCTCGACAGATCCTCCCGACAGACGCGCGTCCGGCTGGTCCGCACCGTTCTTGCAATCCCGCGACATTGGCCGGAAACGAGCAGAGCGGCAAGGCCGCGCGCATGGCGCGCGATCATGGCTGCCCTGCAGCCTTTCGCCTCACCAAGCTCGGCCTTGTCTCATGAAGCTCGACCTTGTCTCAGCCTTGGCCGGTGTCGATCGCGCCGACCTCGCGAAGAACATCGGCCGTGTGCTCACCGAGGCTCGCCGCACGCGCTCCCGCCGCGACCCTCGCTTCCGACATCCGAAACGGCAGGTTGACCACCTTGAAGCTGCCGGCCGCGTCCGTCACCTCGGCCAATGCGTCACGATGGGCGAGCTGCGGGTCGGCAAGCGCCTCGGCGACGCTTCGATAGGCCGAGCTCGGGACCCCGCCCGCGCTCAGTGCCGCGACACATTCGGCCGTCGTGAGCCCGCTGGACCAGGCCTCGACGCCATCCACGAGATCCCCCCAATGACGGCGACGGTCGGCGTAGCGGGCAAATCTGGGATCCTCGACCCAGGCGGGCCGGCCGATGACGCCCATCAGGTTCTGGAACGTCTTCTCGCTGGCAACCGCAATCATCACGTAGCCGTCGCGGGTTTCAGCCGGACCAAACGGCGGGCGCTGCGGCGGCTCGACCGCGAACTGGGCGCCCTGGATCTCGTTCAGGGTGAGGCTGAGCATGGATTCGAGCATCGAACAGTCGATATGCTGGCCGCGTCCGGTGCGCTCGCGCTGATAGAGGGCGGACGCGATGGCGCCGAACGCGTAGGTGCCGGTCACCACGTCGGCATGGTAGATGCCGCAATAATCCGGCCGGCTGCGGCCGGGCTGGTAAGCAAGATGCGCCATCTCGTAGCCGGATGCGGCATGGATCACCGGGGCATAGGCCGGGAGTTCGGCCGATGGGCCGGTCTGGCCGTAGCCGGAGATCGAGCAGTAGATCAGCCGCGGGTTCAACTCACTCAGCGTTGCATAAGCAAGGCCGAGCCGTTGCATGACCCCGGGCCGGAAATTCTCAACCAGGATATCGGCCGTTGCGACGAGCCGACGCACCGCCTCCACATCCGCTGAACATTTCAGATCGAGCACCACGCTCTTCTTGCCGACGTTGAGCTGACCGAAAGCCGTGGAGCAGCCATGCCGGACCGGCGGGCGGGTGCGCATGGTTTCACCTTCCGCTGACTCGATCTTGATCACCTCCGCCCCCATATCAGCAAGCATGCGGGCGCAATGCGGGCCGGCGATGGTGGTCGAGAAGTCGAGGACGCGGAGCCCCTCGAAGCATCCTGTCAAACGGCTCTCATCGTTTCCAGTTAGACTCACCCTCGCAGCTCCTTGGTTCTGATTCTTCGCGTTGATGGCCGGTTGGACAGTTTGCCGCGCCCTCACGGATTCACGAAGCGTAAGCCATGCAACGCGGTGCGCCTCGCTTCTAGATCGAACCATTCGATCTCGAAAGCGTTTCGCCTCTCGCCGCAGTGCGGCACGACTTTCGTTGACGGCTATATTTGGACCTTTTCTTGCATAGGACGGTCATGGGGCTTGATCGAGGACATCTCTTGCGGGTTCTGTTCGTTACAACCGAAATGGACGATTTCGTCCGGGTGGGCGGACTGGCGGCCGTTTCAGCCGCACTGCCCCGGGCACTCCGCTCTCACACTGACGTCAGGATCATGCTGCCCGGCTACCGGGACGTGATCGAACATCTCACTCACATCGAGATCGTCGGCCAATGCGCAGCCCTGGCGGAGATGCCGGCCTGCTCGCTCGGACGATCATCGACGCGCGACGGCCTGCCGGTCTACGTCCTGCTCTGCGACGAGCTGTACGACCGGCCCGGCAACCCCTATGGCGACGAGAGCGGGCAGGACTGGGCGGACAATGACATCCGCTTCGGCCGCCTTGCCGCTGCGGCTGCCGAGCTCGCCGCAGGCACCCTGGACAAGAACTGGGCAGCTGACCTGGTGCACGCCAATGATTGGCAGGCGGCCCTCGTGCCGGCCTATCTCGCATGGCGCGGGGTCGCGGTTCCCTCGATCCTGACCATCCACAACCTGGCCTATCAGGGCCTGTTCCCGCGGGAGTCGCTGCGGAGGATCGGCGCCCCGGAATCATCGTTCCACATCGACGGCCTCGAATTCTACGACAAGCTGTCGTTTCTCAAGGGCGGCCTGGTCTATGCGTCGCATCTCACCACGGTCAGCTCCACCTATGCCCAGGAGATCACCACCTCCGAGCTGGGCTGCGGCCTGGAGGGCCTGCTGCGTCAGCGGTCGAATGCGCATGAGCTGACCGGGATCCTCAATGGCATCGATGAGAGCTGGGATCCGCGCTACTGCCAGCAGCTGGCGCAGCCCTTCGCCGCCGGGGATTGGGAAGGCAAGAAGGCCAACGCGGACTATGTCCGCAAGCAGTTTGGGCTCGCGGTGTCGCGTGGACCGATGTTCGGCATCGTCGCACGTCTCGTACATCAGAAGGGCATCGATCTGGTGCTGGAAGCCGCGGACGAGATCGTCGGGGCGGGAGGCCAGATCGTCGTCACCGGAACAGGCGAGCCGGCGATCGAGCGCGCATTGTTGGAGGCCCATCGCCGCCGGCCGGATGCGATCGGGGTTGCGATCGGGTTCAACGATGCGCAAGCGCGGCGCATCTTCGCAGGCAGCGACTTCACCCTGATGCCGTCGCGCTTCGAGCCGTGCGGCCTCAGCCAAATGTACGCGCAGCGGTTCGGCTCGCTGCCGATCGGCCATCAGACCGGCGGATTGGCTGAAACGATCACCGACGGCGAGACCGGCTTCCTGTTCGAAAAGCCGTCGGCGGAGTCGTTCCTCGGCGGCGTGAAACGCGCCTTCTCGGCTTTCACGCGGACGGAGCAATTGAACGCGATGCGACTATCGGCGATGGCGCGCTCCTTCAGCTGGGATCTGTCGGCAGCCTGCTACAACGCGCTGTACCGAAAGATGCTGACATCCGCGTAACGCACGAAGGCCCAGACGATCTCCGGGCCTTCTGTTTGTGGATCGGACCTGTCGGACGCCGCGAAGCTATCTCAGGCGGCGCGGACAGCCTCCAGGAAATTGCCAACCTCGCGCTTGAGCCGGTTGGAGTCGCCGGCGAGCGATTTCGCCGACGACAACACTTCGGCCGATGCCGAGCCGGTCTGAGCGGCCCCCCGCTGCACGTCCGTGATGTTGGCTGAGACCTGCTGGGTCCCGGTGGCGGCCTGCTGCACGTTGCGGGAAATTTCCTGGGTCGCGGCCCCCTGCTCCTCGACGGCCGCAGCGATCGCCGAGGCGATCTCGGCCAGCCGCTCGATCGTGGTGCTGATCGACTGGATGGCATTGACCGATTCCTGGGTGGCCGCCTGCACCCCGGAGATCTGCTGCGAGATCTCGTCGGTCGCCTTGGCAGTCTGCTCGGCCAGCGCCTTCACTTCGGTCGCCACCACTGCAAAGCCGCGGCCGGCCTCGCCGGCCCGGGCCGCCTCGATCGTGGCGTTCAGGGCCAGCAGGTTGGTCTGGCCGGCAATGGTGTTGATGAGCTCGACGACATCGCCGATGCGGGCGGCAGCCTGCGACAGCTCGGCGACGCGGCCGTTGGTCTGGCGCACCTGCTGCACGGCATCGCCGGCCATGCGGGCCGAGGCCTGGACCTGGCGGCTGATCTCGGTCACGGAAGAGGACAGCTCCTCGGTGGCGGAGGCCACCGATTGAACGTTCGACGAGGCTTCCTCGGAGGCCGCCGCCACGACGGTGCTGAGTTCCTTGGAGCGGTTCGCGGTGTTGGTCAGCGTATCCGCCGAGATTTCGAGTCCGGACGCGGCCGACGAAACCGTATTGACGATGTCGGCGATCGTCGCTTCGAAATTGCGGGTCAGCGTGTCGAGCCGACGGGCGCGATCGATCTGCGCCTGCGCATCGCGCTGCGCCGCCTCATCGGATTCCTTCTTGGCGATCAGGGCATCCTTGAACACCTTGAGCGCGCGCGCCATCGCGCCGATCTCGTCCTTGCGCGACTCGCTCGGAATATCCGCGCCCAATTCGCCATTGGCCAGCCGGAGCGTCACGCCGGTCAGTCCGACCAGCGGCCCGATGACGCCGCGCACGACCCCGACGACCACGGCCGCGGACACGATCGCGACCAGAAGCACGATGCCGAGCGCACCGAACAGGCGCAGCCGCGCCGCGTCGATGGCCTTGTCGATCGCCTGATGCGCCGATGTCAGCGCCGCGTCGCGCAGCACGATGACGTTGTTCAGCATCGGCGTGGTCCAGCGGCCCCACTCCTCCGCGGTGACCGGGGACGGCTGTCCGTCGCGCGCGGCCGTGACGATCTGCCGATAGCGGCGCTCGCCCTCGCCCATCAGCGTCGAACGCACATGCTCCAGCGCGGCGGCAACCGCCGGCGTGTCACGGACGCTGCGCGCTGCGAGCTCGATCTGCTGCCAGAGCAGGGTCACCTGGCCGCTCTGCTCCGTGACCTCGGCAAGACGGGCGGGCGTCCAGTTCTGGTTCTGGATGAAGAAGCGCAGCACCGCGGAGCGTGCACCGTTGACGGTGCGCATCGATTGCGACAATTGCGCCAGCTGGCCCGACGGCAGCAGGTTCTCGACATCGCCGCCGACGCGCGACAGCTCGATCGCGGTCTCGTCGATGGAGGCATTGAGAGCTTCCGCAGCGCGTCCCAGTCCGTCGGTGGTGGCCGCCTGGATATTCGCGGGACGTTGCGCGGCAGGCAACGGAACGGCGCCGCGCGCCGCGGATCGAACATCACGGAGCGTCCGCTCGGCCGAGTCGATGTTGTTGGTCGAGAGGCTCGCGATCTGGGCGGCGGTCTTGGCCTGCGCCAGCGCCTCGTCGGTGGTCGCAATCGCCTTGTCCAGCTTGGCGATGTCGTCGGCCGAGGCCGCCGCGCCGGCGGCGAGCAGATTCCATTGGCTGCGCTCCAGCGGGATCTGGGCGTTCACCTTCATCACCAGCTCGAAGGCGTTGAGGACGCGGGCGGCCTGCTCACGCTTGCGCAGATCGCCCCATCCGCCCCACGCCAGGACGCAGGCGAAGACCATCGCAAACACGCCGGTCAACAGATTGCCAGCGAGGATCTTCCATTTGAGACTGACCGCCCCGGTGTCTGCTTGAAATGTCTCGCTTCGCATCGTTCCACGCTCGGACATCGGCCGTTCCTAATCGTCATCGATGGTTCGGCGGCTCACGGCGCACCGGGGCGACTGCACAGCTCTGCAAGATTCCGCTGCCGCATGGCCGGTCGACCGGCAGCAGCAAGGGCGTCGCCTTGATGATTAAGAACAAACTACAACTAATCCCTTAAGCCGAGCGGATCAGCCGGTATCCTGATGGGAGTTTCGGGCTTTCGGGCCTTAGCGAATAGGAGGGAAGCTCACAGCGCAGCGGATCGCTCAGCCCGAACGGGAAGGACGCACCACACTTTAGGTGATGCCGCAACGCAACTCTCGCAGTAGTTGACCTGCGACCGGCCTCCGAATCTGCAGGCACACCTGCGGGTCAAAGCGTGGCCGTCACTCAGGGCCGGCCCGGAGCGGCCTCCGGCTGAGCCGGCGCCGGCTCATCGTCATCGGCGATGGCGCGCCACGCCGCGCCTTCGAGATCCTCATACTGGCCGCTCTTCAGCGACCAGAGGAAGCCGACCAGGCCAGCCAGGCCGAGCGCCAGCGCCAACGGCACGAGAATGATCATCACTTCCATGACACCGCCTCCCCGGCGACCTTGCGGGCGCGCAGCGCATTCAGCATGACCAGGATCGACGAGCCCGACATCGCCGCCGCCGCGATCAATGGCGTGACGAGACCGCTGATCGCCAGCGGCACGGCCAGCACGTTATAGCCGACCGCAAGCCACAGATTCTGCCGCATCAGATGCAGCGCCTTGCGCGCATAGTCGACAGCGGCGAGCACCGGCGCCAGCGGACGGCCGAGAAACACGAGATCGGCGGTAGCCTGGCTGAGATGCGCGGCCGAGATCGGCGACATCGAGACATGCGCGGCGGCGAGCGACGGGGCGTCGTTCATGCCGTCACCGACCATCATCACCTTGACGCCGGCGCGCTTCAGCTCCTCGATCCGCGCGATCTTGTCGGCCGGCGTGACGCTGGCGCGCCACTCATCGATGCCGAGCGCCTTGGCGGCGGCGGCGACGGCCGCCTCACGATCGCCCGACAGGATCTCGACCTTGATGCCGCGACGCTGCAGGCCGGCGACGATCTTGGCCGCGTTGGGACGCAGCCCCTGGCGCACCGAGAACAGGAAGGTGTCGCTGCCACGACGGAAGGCGACGACGGAAGCCTCGGGATCGAGATTGGCATTCTGAACCGCGAGCGCCTCGGCGCCGCAGAAGGCCGGCCGTCCCAACCTGATCTCGACGCCGTCGATCACGGCACGCACGCCCTGCCCCGGTTCCTCGACCGCGCCCATCAGCGGCGACCGTGCCTTCGCGGCCTGGGCGACGGCGGCGGCCACCGGATGATGGCTCGACAGCGCGAGCTGCCCCGCGAGAGCGAACACATCGGCCGGAATGTCGGCCGCGTTGACCACTTCAAGCTCGGGCAAGGTCAGCGTGCCGGTTTTGTCGAAGATGACGTGCTCAGCCTCGGCAAGGCGCTCGATGGCATCGCCCGCATTGAGCAGCACGCCCGACTTGAACATCGCGCCAGACGCGACGGTCTGCACCGTGGGGATCGCAAGACCGAGCGCGCAGGGACAGGTGATGATCAGCACGGCGATGCCGGTGACAATGGCATCATGCCAGCTCGCCCCAGCCAGAACCCAGCCCAGCACGGTCAGCGCGGCGGTCGCATGCACCACTGGCGCATAGAGCCGCGAGGCGCGGTCGGCCAGTCGCATGTAGCGCGAGCGGGCCTGCAGCGCATTGTCGAGCAGGCGCGTGATCTCGGCCAGCAGCGTGCCTTCGGCCGCCGCGGAGACACGGACGCGCAAGGTGCCGGAGATATTGAGCGAGCCGGCATAGACGGCGGTGCCCTGCTCGGCCGGCACGTAGAGCGTCTCGCCGGTGATCAGGCTCTGGTCGATCTCGGAGCGGCCCTCGACCACCACGCCGTCGACGGCGCAGCGCTCGCCCGGACGCAGCAGCACCAGATCGCCGGCGCGGATCGCCGCGACCGGCACCTCGGAAATCTCGTCGGCGCCGATGAACTTGGTCGCGGTCTCGGCCTTCAGGGCCGCGAGATTGCCGGCGACCGCACGCGTCCGCCGCCGCATGTTCTGGTCGAGATAGCGGCCGACCAGAAGGAAGGTCAGCAGCATGATCGCGGCGTCGAAATAAGCATGCTCGGCGTGATGGAAGGTCTCGACGAGCGACATGCCGAGCGCCAGGATCACGCCGATGCAGATCGGCACGTCCATATTGACGTTGCCGCTCTTGAGCGCGCGCCAGGCGGAGCGGAAGAAGGGCTGGCCGGCATAGGCCACGGCCGGCAGCGCGATCACCGCCGACAGCCAATGGAAAAAGTCACGCTGCTCGGGCAGCATGTCGCTGACATTGCCGGACCACACCGGGACCGACAGCATCATCACATTCATGGTCGCAAACGCCGCGACACCGAGACAGCGCAACAGAAAGCGCGACTCCTCGGCTTCGGTGGCCTCGGCGCTCGCCTTCTCGAACGGATAGGCCTTGTAGCCGAGCTCGGCGAGGCGATCGATGAACTTGGCCGGGTCCAGCGTGCCCTGCTTCCATTCCAGGGCGACGCGGCGATCGGTGAGATTGACGCGCGCGAGGGTCACGTCGGGCAGCGCCGACAAGCCGCGCTCGATCTTGGCCATGCAGCCGGCGCAGCTGACGCCCTCGACCGCAAGGTCGATGTGCTTCAGGCCGGCGCCAAGATCCTTGACGTAATGCGAGAAATCACGCGTCACATGCATGGTCGGACGTCCTTCAGTTCAGCAGCACGCGATTCTTGGACAGGAACAGCCGTCGGCCGCTGGAATCGCCTTCGAGCACGAGGTCCCACTGCCCGGGTGCGATCGCCTCAGCCGTGCCGCGATAGATGCCGATGCCGATCTCGGCGAGCTCGACCTCCTGGTCGGCGCGCTTGTCGGCGGGCCGCTCGAGCCGGCCCTGGAATTTCACGCCCGAGAGCGGATTGCCGCTGGCGTCACGCGCATTGACCTGCACCACGGCGGCACCGCTCGCGCCGCGCTCGATATGCGCCTCGACCTGCCAGCGCCGCGCCTCCTGGTCGCGCGCCGCCGCGATCTCCTTCTCGTAGCCGAGGCTCGCGGTATAGGCGCTGTCGACATCGGTGCCCGGGAGGGTCGAGATCGCCATCTTCATCATATAGACGTTGACGCCGATCACGGTCCCGAAGAAGCCGAGGAGCATGGCGAGCACCATGCGGCCGGTCAGCGGCTTGGATCGATCGGAACGGCTGGCCATTGGCGGGCTCCTTCGGCGCGTTAGGGACTGACGAAATTGTCGGTGGCGGCGGCGACGACGCCGAGACCGATATCGGTGACGTGGAACTTTACCGGGATCGACTTCTCGGGATTGTTTTCCTCGGGCGCGGTCACCAGTAGGCGAAGCTCCTCGGTCTGGTCGCGCCCGACCACGATCATCGGACGATCCGGCGTCACCGAATCGGCGCCGACGACATGAACCGTCGCATTCGCCGGCCCCTCGATGTCGATGGCGATGACGCGATCGAAGCCATGCTTGTTGAGGACGCGCACCGTATAGGCGTTGCGGATCGAGCCGTCGGACAGCTTGATCGCCACCGGATTGCGATCGTGCAGCACGTTGACCTCGAGCAGCGAGCGGGTCGCGAGCTTGTAGACCATCGCGCCTCCGACCACGGCGATGATCGCGGCATAGGCGACGGTGCGCGCGCGCACGAGCTTGTAGACCGGCGGCTTGCCTTCCTGGCGGCGGTGGATGTTGATGTCATTGTCGTAGCCGATCAGCCGCGTCGGGCGGCCGATCTTGGTCATCACCGCATCGCAGGCGTCGATGCACAGGCCGCACTGAATGCAGTCCATCTGCGCGCCGTCGCGAATGTCGATGCCGGTGGGACACACCGCCACGCATTGCTTGCAATCGATACAATCGCCGGCGGGCTGGCCCAGCGCGCGCAGCTCGGCCGCCTTCTTGACCGACATGCGGCTCTCGCCGCGGTCATAGCGATAGGTGACGTTGAGCGCCCATTCGTCGGTCAGCGCCGCCTGGATGCGCGGCCAGGGACACATATAGACGCAGACCTGCTCGCGCATGAAGCCGGCGAGCGTATAGGTCGTGGCGGTCAGGATGGCGATCCAGATATAGGCCAGCATCGGCCCCTGGAAGGTGACGAGGTCCTTCACCAGGGTCGGCGCGTCGCTGAAATAAAGCACCCAGGCGCCGCCCGTCCACCAGGCGATCATCAGCCAGATCGAATGTTTGAGCACCAGCTCCGAGATCCGCTCCAGCTTCATCGGATCGCTGGAGGCATCCTTCTTCATGCGCTCGCGGCGATCGCCCTCGATCAGTCGCTCCACGGCATAGAACAGGTCCGTCCATACCGTCTGCGGACAGAGATAGCCGCACCAGATGCGGCCGCCGATCGCGTTCATCAGGAACAAACCGATCGCGGCGATGATCAAGAGGCCGGTGAAATAATACACCTCCTGCGGCCACAGTTCGATGAAGAAGAAGTAAAAGCGGTGATTGGGAAAATCGATCAGCACCGCCTGGTCCGGCGCGCCTAGGCCGCGATTCCAGCGCACGAAAGGCAGGAAATAATAGACGCCGAGACAGAAGCCCATCAGGCCCCATTTGATCCGGCGGAAGGTGCCCGAGACGCTCTGCGGATAGACCTTTTTGTGCGCAGCATAGAGCGGACCGTAATCGTCCACCGGTTGCAGGTCTTCGGGCTTTACCGTCTGGTTCATGGCAGGCGCGTCATGGCTGGGGTCTTCTCGCAGTTGCGGCCGAAGGTATGCCCACCTCCGGCCGCTCAGTTGATCCAGCTCAATTGAAGGGAACGTTCCGTTGGATTTCCGTTACTTTCCTCCACCCAGCGAGTGGACATAGACCGCCATCGCCTTGATCGTGGTCGGGTCGAGCCGGCCTTCCCAGGCCGGCATGACGCCGGCGCGACCATTGGTGATGGTCTCGATCAGGGTCGCCTCGTCCGAGCCATAGAGCCAGATCTTGTCCGTGAGGTTCGGCGCGCCGACCTCCGGATTACCCTTGGCATTGTCGCCATGGCAGGCGACGCAGTTCTCGGCGAAGATCTTGGCGCCCGCCTTGGCGTCGTAGCCCTGCCGGGTCGGCAGGCCCGCCAGCTCGCGGACATAGTTGGCGACCGTGACGATCTCCGCCGGCTTCAGGACACCGTCCTTGCCGAAAGCGAGCATCTGGCCTTCACGGGTCTTCGGATGGCCCGAGCGCACGCCGTACAGCAGGGTCTGCTGGATCTGCTCCAGCGAGCCGCCCCACAGCCAGTCGTCGTCGTTCAGGTTCGGGAAGCCCTTGGCGCCGGCCGCACCCGTGCCGTGGCAGGCGGCGCAATTGTCGCCGAACACGGTCTTGCCCTTGGCGCGCGCCAGGGCGAGCATCTGCGGGTCCTTCTCGATGTCGGCGAGCGAGGCAGTGGCCAGCGCCGCCATCTTGGCGCCGCGGATCTTCTCGAGATTGGCGAGCTCGACCGCCACGTCCGCGCGGGACGAGTAGCCGAACAGGCCCTTGGTGTTGCTGGAGATGGTCGGCCAGGCCGGATACACGATCCAGTAGCCGATCGCCCAGATGATGGTGATGTAGAAGGTGATCACCCACCACCGCGGCAGCGGGGTGTTGAGCTCCTTGATGCCGTCCCAGGCGTGGCCCGTCGTGGCGGTGCCGGAGACGCTGTCGACTTCGGTATGGTCAGCCATGATGAGTTTACTCCTCCCGCAACGGCATGCTCGCCGCCTCATCGAAAGCGGCCTTGTTGCGAGGCCAGAGGGCATAGGTCACGATCGCAATGAAGATCGCGAAGAAGATTGGGGTCCACAGCGTCGTCACGAGTGACGACGCGATGTTTTCGACTGCAATGATGGGCTTCATGATGCTCGCCTCTCGATCTCAGCGCAGATTGGCTTTTTCGTTGTAGATCTTGAAGTCGACGAGCGTGCCGAGCATCTGCAGGTAGGCCACCAGCGCATCCATTTCCGTCGGCGCTCCCGCCTTGCCATCGAAGTTGCGCACCACGGCCTTCGGATAGCGCTTGGTGAGCGCCTCCGCACCGGCACCGTCCGGATCGACCTGCGCCTTCAGGTCGGCGGCGGCGTTGGCGATCTGGTCGTCGGTGTAGGGCACGCCCACCGCCCGCAACGTCTTCAAGTGATCGGCGACGTTGTCGGCGTTCAGCTCGGTCTCCTTCAGGAAGGGATAGCCGGGCATGATCGACTGCGGAACGATGGCGCGCGGGTTGGTCAGGTGGGTGACATGCCAGTCGTCGGAGTATTTGTTGCCGACGCGGGCGAGGTCAGGACCGGTGCGCTTGGAGCCCCACTGGAACGGGTGGTCGTACATGCTCTCCGCGGCAAGCGAGAAGTGGCCGTAGCGCTCCACTTCGTCACGCAGCGGACGCACCATCTGCGAGTGGCAGAGATAGCAGCCCTCGCGGACATAGATGTTGCGGCCGGCCAGCTCGAGCGGCGTGTAAGGACGCACGCCGTCGACCGCCTCGATCGTGCTCTTCAGGTAGAAGAGCGGAGTGATCTCGACGAGGCCGCCGATCGCGATCACCAGCAGGATGCCGATGACCAGGATGATCGAGTTCTTCTCGAAGACTTGGTGTCGTTGCCAGAATGACATGGTTGGATACCTCACTCCGCCGGCTGAAGGGCGACGGGCGACTGAACCTCTTCCTCACCGACACGGACCGTCATCCAGAGATTGTAGGCCATGATGAGTGAGCCGATCAGGAACAGCGCGCCACCAGCGGCACGGATAATGTAGAAGGGATGCATCGCCTCGACGGTCTCGATGAAGGAGTATTCGAGGAAGCCGAGCGCCGTGTAGGACCGCCACATCAGACCCTGCAGGATGCCCGAGACCCACATCGCCGAGATGTAGAGCACGATGCCGAGCGTGGCCGTCCAGAAGTGCCAGTTCACGAGCTTGAGGCTGTAGAGACCCTTGCGGTTCCAGATCCAGGGCACGAGGCAGTACAGCGCGCCGAAGGACACGAAGCCGACCCAGCCGAGCGCACCGGAATGCACATGACCGATGGTCCAGTCGGTGTAGTGGCTGAGCGAGTTGACCACCTTGATCGACATCATCGGACCTTCGAAGGTCGACATGCCGTAGAAGGCGACCGACACGACCAGCATGCGCAGCACGGGGTCAGTCCGCAGCTTGTCCCACGCCCCCGACAGGGTCATGAGGCCGTTGATCATGCCGCCCCAGGAGGGCATCCACAGCATGATCGAGAAGGTCATGCCCAGCGTCTGGGTCCAGTCCGGCAGCGCCGTATAGTGCAAGTGGTGCGGGCCGGCCCAGATGTAGAGGAAGATCAGCGCCCAGAAGTGGATGATCGACAGCCGGTACGAATAGACCGGACGCTCCGCCCGCTTCGGGATGAAGTAGTACATGATGGCGAGGAAGCCGGCGGTCAGGAAGAAGCCGACCGCGTTGTGGCCGTACCACCACTGGAACATCGCATCCTGCACGCCGCCCCAGGCGATGTAGGACTTCGAACCGAAGAACGACACCGGAAGCGCCGGGTTGTTGCCGAGATGCAGCACCGCGATCGTGACGATGAAGGCCAGATAGAACCAGTTCGCCACGAAGATGTGCGGCTCCTTGCGCTTGATGACCGTCACCAGGAACACCAGCAGGTAGACCACCCAGACGATCGTCAGCCACAGATCCGAATACCATTCGGGCTCGGCGTACTCCTTGCCCTCGGTGACGCCGAGCAGGTAGCCGGTGCCCGCGATCAGGATGAAGAAGTTGTAGCCGATCACCACGAACCAAGGGGCGAGATCGCCGGCGAGCCGGACGCGGCAGGTGCGCTGCACGACGTAGAACGACGTCGCCAGCAGCACATTGCCGCCGAACGCGAAGATCACCGCCGAGGTGTGCAGCGGCCGCAGGCGGCCGAAGCTGGTCCAGGGCAGGTCAAAGTTCAATGCCGGCCAGGCGAGCTGCGAGGCGATGATGAGGCCGACGGCAAAGCCGGCGATGCCCCAGAACATGGCCATGAAGGAGGAGAACTTGATCGGCCCGAGATTGTAGTTCGGCCGGCCGTTGATCTCCTGCGGCGGCAGCTCGCCACGCTCGAAATAGCGGTTGAGAATGAAGAAGACGGACGCCGCGCTGGCGGCAGCCGCGAGCGAGGCGTGGAACGCGAAGGCCGTATCCAGCGCCTTCGCCGCAGCGAAGACGCACAAGAAGGCGGTGACGGCGAAAGTCAGCGACAAGCCGCTTTCGCCGATGGTCATTGATTTTGTGGGTGAGGACGCGCTCATGCGGAATCTCGCTGAAAGAACACGAGCCCAGCAACCATAATCGTTCACACGTGGAATTGATCGAAATCAAGTTTGCGACCGGTTCGCCGACAACAGGCCGCGCGCGGACCGATTAAGCACGCATGAAGCACGCAAACGCATCGTCCCGCGCGCCGTCATGCGTGCGGGACGATGTGGTCTTAGACTTCCGTATCAGTTCCAGCCGAGCGGCCGCCGTCAGTCCTTCGCGGCCGCCGCGAGCGCCCGAACTATGTCCTCGCGGGCGACGATCCCGACCAGGCGGTTGTTGCCGTCGGTCACTGGAAGACTGCGGATGCGATGCTCCACCATCAATTGCAGCACCCGCGTCAGCTTCGTATCCGGCCGGACATAGATGAACTCGGACGTCATTACGGTGGCGACGGTGCGGTCCATCAGATCGCTGTAGCGGGGCAGCATCTGATTCGGCGTGAACGCGAAGCATCTCAGGATGTCGAACTTGGTGACGATGCCGATCACCTCGTCGTTCTCGACGACGGGATAGGTGTTGAAATCGTCCCGGTCGAACATGTCACTCAGCTCGCGGATCGTCGTGTCCCGGGTCACGGTCGTGACGTTCCGCGTCATGTAGGTGCCGGCGGTTTCCTCGAGAAATCTGTACAAGGCGGCGATCCTGTTCTCGGATGAAGCGGTTGAGTTTCAGTGCGACAGCAGCACGCAACGCTCGGTGCGCGTCACCAGATGCTCGGTGACGCCGCCGAGCACGAGCTCGCGGAAGCGCGAATGACCGTAGGCGCCGGCAACGACGAGGCCGGCCGAGACATCGGCGGCAACGGCATCGAGCTTGGCCGCGACGTTGCGCCCCTGCCCCGGCTGCTCGACCCGGGCCGATGCGACGATCTGATGACGGCCGAGCCAAGCGACCACGTCATCCAGGCGCGCCTCGCAGGCATCGTATTCTGATGTGTTTTCGAGGATCTCGGTTACGACGACGTCGGTCGCCTTGGCGAGCAGCGGCAGCGCATCGACCAGCGCGCGACGGGCCTCGGGGGTCTCCTTCCAGGCGACGAGGACCGTCGAGAGGTCGAGCCAGGTCGCATTGTCCGGAACCACGAGCAGCGGTCGCCCCGCTTGCATCACGAGATCCTTGGGGCTGGCGACCGCGAATGCATCGGACACCCCGGGAGGAATGCTCCCGGTCACCAGGATGTCGGCGGCGCGGGCCTGCGCCAGAACGTAGCGGACCGGGAAATCCAGCGCCGCACGCCAGCTCAATGGCGCCGCGCGCCCCCCGACCACCGAGCGGAAGTGCTGCTCAAGCTCACCAAGCCGCGTCTGCAGCGCGGCCTCGCCTTGCTCGATCAGATCCTGGGCCTGCTCCCCGGTGGTGAAATACAGCGGCGGGGTAAATTCCGCGGCCGCCACGCCGATCACCCCGGCCTCGAAGCGCGCCGCCAAGTCGCCGGCGACCTGGAGACGGGCTTCATTCGGCTGGCTGAGCGCTAGGCTCACCATGACAGTCGCGAACGTCATCCCGCGTCTCCAAACATTGCTTCCATGCAGCTCATAGAGGTGAAATCCCCCGCCGTGATGAGATAGATCAATGTGCGGCTGCGGAGCCCGCCGGTCGAGGTGAACCGTGGAACTTGCGGAAAACCGGGGAAACCCTTGAATTGTCGATCCAAAGTTTACGCCAACCCTGCGTTGCGGCTGCTAAATCTCGTGTAGAATACCGGTGCGGCCCCTCCCCGCACCGCCTGTTCACGGCAATCCAGCTTCGGCCATTATGGCGAATCGATTGAAAGTCTAGAAGTGCGCGGCGTCACCCAACCTTTTCCCGATGCGGCGGCCCGGCCAGAGGACGCCAATGCGCTCGGCTTCGGCGCCTGGGATCTCGACCTGGCCACCGGCGATTTCTATTGGTCGGCCACCACCCGGAAGCTGTTCGGAGTGGGGGCCGATGACCCGGTCACGTTCGCGGTCTTTCTTGCGCTGCTCGCGCCGGAAGATCGTGCGGCTGTCGAAGCGGCGATCGAGCATTCCCGCCAGCAGGGCACCGGCTTCGACATGTCGTTCAAAGTGCCCGGCGGCGATCACTGGATTCGCGTGCTGGCCGGCGTGGTGCCCGACGCGGCCGACAAGCCGCGACATCTTCGCGGCATCGCGCTCGATATCGACCAGGAGAAGCGACTGGAAGAGGCGCTGCGGCTGCGGGAACAGCATTTCCGCTCGATCCTGGACACGGTGCCCGACGCGATGATCGTGATCGACGGCAGCGGCATCATCCAGTTCTTCAGCACCGCCGCCGAGCGCATGTTCGGCTACACCGAGAAAGAGGCGGCCGGCCTCGACGTCAGCGAATTGATGCCGGAGCCGGACCGGTCGCGTCATGCGGGCTATCTCACCCGCTATCATTCGACCCGCGAGCGCCACATCATCGGCATCGGCCGGATCGTGACCGGCCGGCGCCGCGACGGCACGACCTTCCCGATGCATCTGTCGATCGGCGAGATGCAATCCGGCGGCAAGCCCTATTTCACCGGCTTCGCCCATGACCTCACCGAGCACCAGCAGACCCAGGCACGCTTACGCGAATTGCAGTCCGAGCTGGTTCATGTGTCGCGGCTGAGCGCCATGGGCGAGATGGCCTCGGCGCTAGCGCATGAGCTGAACCAGCCGCTGGCGGCCATCAGCAACTACATGAAGGGCTCGCGCCGGCTGCTCGCCGGCAGCAGCGACCCGAACACCGGCAAGATCGAAAGCGCCATGGACCGCGCTGCCGAGCAGGCGATTCGCGCCGGCCAGATCATCCGCCGGCTCCGCGACTTCGTCTCGCGCGGCGAATCGGAAAAGCGGGTCGAGAGCCTGTCCAAGCTGATCGAGGAGGCCGGCGCGCTCGGACTCGCCGGCGCCCGCGAACAGAACGTCCAATTGCGCTTCCAGCTCAACCCGGATGCCGATCTGGTTCTGGCCGACCGCGTGCAGATCCAGCAGGTGCTCGTGAACCTGTTCCGCAACGCCCTGGAGGCCATGTCGAACGCTCCACGACGGGAACTGGCCGCGACAAACCGCCGGATCAGCGACGACTTGATCGAGGTCGCGGTGTCCGATACGGGAACAGGCTTCCACGACGACGTCATGCCCAACCTTTTCAAGACCTTCTTCACAACCAAAGACACCGGAATGGGAGTCGGGCTTTCCATCAGCCGTTCCATCATCGAGGCCCATGGCGGGCGCATGTGGGCCGAGAACAACGAGGCGGGTGGCGCGACATTCCGCTTCACCCTGCCGGCGGCTCCAACCAGGGTTGAGCATGATGGCTGAACGGGCCAAGGTCTATGTGATCGATGACGACGAGGCGATGCGGGATTCGCTCAACTTCCTGCTCGATTCCTCCGGCTTCGAGGTGGTTCTGTTCGAGCACGCGCAGTCGTTTCTCGAGCACCTGCCCTCGCTCAGCTTCGGTTGCGTGGTGTCGGACGTACGGATGCCCGGCATTGACGGCATCGAACTGCTGAAGCGCATGAAGGCGGCTGGCAGCAGCTTCCCGATTCTGGTGATGACCGGCCATGGCGACGTCCCGCTCGCGGTCGAGGCGATGAAACTCGGCGCGGTGGACTTCCTCGAAAAGCCGTTCGAGGACGAGCGGCTCGTGGCGATGATCGAGACGGCAATCCGGCAGGCCGAGCCGGCGGCGAAGAACGAATCGATCACGCAAGACATCCTCGGCCGCATCGCCAGCCTGAGCCCCAGGGAGCGGCAGGTGATGGACGGATTGATGGCCGGCCTCTCCAACAAATTGATCGCGCGCGAGTACGACATCAGTCCGCGCACCATCGAGGTCTACCGCGCGAACGTGATGACCAAGATGGGCGCGAACAGCCTCTCCGAGCTGGTGCGGCTGGCGATGCGCGCTGGCGCTTTGAAGGATTGAGCTAGATCAAGCGGCCTTGACGGAATCGATTGTAATGTTGTGTCTCGGTTCAACATTACATTCTCGCGGCACGTGCCATGTCGGTTCACACCAAACCCAAGGTCTACGTCGCCGATGACGATGCCGACGTCCTCGGCTCGCTCCGCTTCCTGCTCGAGGCCGACGGGTTTGACGTCCGCACGTTCCGCAGCGGCATCGCGCTGCTCAACGCATCGGATCATGCGCCGGTCGACTGCTTCGTCGTCGATTACAAGATGCCCGAGCTCAACGGCGTCGAGCTCGCCGAACGGTTGCGCAAGCAGGGTGCGACCGCACCAGTGGTGCTGATCACCGGCCATTATGACGACCGGCTGGAGGCGCGCGCAGCAGCCGTCGGCATCCAGGATTTCCTGCTCAAGCCGTTGCTCGACGATAATCTGGTCAAGCGCATCCGCAAGGCGATCGCGAACGAGCATTCGACTACCGCCCAGCGCGCCTCCTGAGGGGCCGATCTACGTATATCTACGTAAGGGAACGTCCTTAAGATAACGGCCGAAATGTCCTTAACGGGAGCCGCCGTGTACCACATCGCCATCCGCCGCAAGGAGATGGTCATGCTCAATCAGCCGGTTACACATTCGGTCGTCACCCCCACCGCCACCGTCCTTCCCTCTCCTGCCGCCAATCCGTTTGCCGAGATCACCGGCCATGCCGGGCTGATCGCCAGCGAGTTCTCGTACAAGAAGGACGAGGAGATCTACGGCGAGGACGAGCCGGCCGAATATGTCTACCAGGTCATCTCCGGCGCCGTGCGCAGCTACAAGCTGCTGTCCGACGGTCGCCGCCAGATCGGCGCCTTCCATCTGCCGGGCGACGTGTTCGGCCTGGAATTCGGCTCCTCTCACCGTCTGGCCGCCGAAGCCATCATCGACACCAATGTGCGCTTGGTAAAGCGTCGCAGCCTCGAACAGGCCGCCAGCGTCGACGTGGCCGTCGCCCGCAAGCTGTGGACGATGACCGCCGGCGACCTCCGCCATGCGGAAGACCACATGCTGCTGCTGGGCCGCAAGACCGCGATGGAGCGGGTCGCGACCTTCCTGCTGGAAATGGACCGCCGCTTGGCCGTGGCCGGCATGATGGCGCTGCCGATGTGCCGCCGCGACATCGGCGACTATCTCGGCCTGACGCTGGAGACCGTCTCCCGCGCGCTGTCGCAACTGCACAGCCAGGGTGTTCTCGGCTTCTCCGGTGCCCGCCAGATCGTGCTGCGCAACCGCCAGCGCCTGCGCAGCATGGACGCCTGAGGCGCCCAGCGGACTCAAGCCCTCCCTTAAGCCTTGCCTCAAGCCCTGCGCGCGTGCTGCCCGGTCTCGGGCATCAGCAGCGCGATCAGGACCAGCCCCGTGAGCGCCACGCCCGATAATCCCAGAAAGGCCGTGGCGCTGCCAAACCTGTCGCTGACGAATCCGGCCACCACGGTCGACAGCGACGCGCCGATTCCGGTCGCGGTCCCCACGATCCCCTGCGCCAGATTGAAGTGACCGCTGCCGAAGGCGACATCGGCCACGGTCAGCGGGATCATCACGGCGAACACCGCGGCAGTCATGCCATCGAAGATCTGCACAGCCACCAGGATGTAGGGGTCGTGCACCACCGCGAACAGCGCGCCGCGAATCGCGAGCGCCGAAAATCCCAGCATCAGGAGTGGCCGGCGGCCATATTGTTGTGCCACCGCACCGACGGACGGCGAGGTCAGCGCGACGATGGCCTGCGGCACGACGATGCAGAATGCGATCAGCATCGGCGCCCATTCGCTGGATTTTGTGGTCACCACCCCTGCCATCAGCGGCAGCATCGCTGCATTGGCGAATTGCAACAGGAACACGCCGAACGCGAACACCAGCAGCGCCCGTTGGCGCAGCAGGCCGAGCAGATTCGACAGCCGCGCGACCTCCCTGTCCTCCTGCACGGCGTGGCCATGCGCCCGCGCGATGTCGATCTCGCGCTCGCGGATCCGCGACAAAGCGATCAGGGTCGGAAAAGCGAGAATGAAAGTGACGAGAAACACCGCACGGCTCGAGAGCAGATAGCCGCACGTTCCCATGATGGCGGCGGCGACGCCGTTGCCGAGCGAGGCGAAGCGCGCGTTGCGGCCGAGACGCTCGGCCATGCCGCGCGGACCGACCAGACCGAGACTGATCGCGGCGATCGCGGGCCCCAGCACGCAGCTTGCGGCCGCATGCAGGGTCGCCGCGCCTGCGACGACCGGAAAGATCGGCCAGACCGCATAAGCCAGCGCGCAGCATCCGATGGCGGCGACGGCGAGCCCCGCCACGCGCCGCTCGGATTTCGCCGCATCGATGATCGCGCCGCCCGGCATCTGTCCGATCAGGCCGACAATGCCGCCGATCGAGAGCACCAGGCCGATCTGCGCCTGGGTCCATTTCTGCGTCGTGAGATAGACGGCGATGAACGGACCGAAGCCGGTCTGTACGTCGGCCAGGAAGAAGATGAACCAGTCGAGCCCGCGCAGGCTCTGCTGCGACGGCGACGGCTTCCCAGAAGGGCCGTGCTCTTGCGCGGTGCCGGCGCGCGCGCCGGCGTCCGTGCCATCTGGCTCGGGCTCGCGGTCGGGCGGTAGGGACGGCCGTGCAATCGGCATCGCTCTCACGGTCTCAATTCATGACGGTCGCGGGACAGAATAGGCCCACCTTGTCCGGAGCACGCTGACGTGCCGGACCGGCGGGCTCACGCATCAACTCAATGATCGAAAATCCAGGGGGACAGCTTGCCGGCGGCGCCGAGCACGACGACGGGTTTGTCCTCCTTGTATTCGGGCGCGGCCTTCACCTGCTCCTTGGTGAGATCCAGCGTGACCTGGTCGCTCTTGTCGGCGATGTGCTTGAAATCGAGCGCAGTCCAATCGACGACGATCTTGCGGCTGCCGACGCCGAGAAAACCACCGAAATCGATCACCGCCGCCCGCACCGTGCCGGTGAGATCGACGATGACGTCGACGATGTGACCCATGTCCTCGCCGGTCGAACTGCGCACGTCGCGGCCGAGCACGCCATGCGCATCGCGCGCGCCGAGGATCGTCACCGAAGGCGGCGGCGCCGGCTCCTTCGTGGGCGGCGTCGGCGACGCCTGCTGGGCATGGCCGGCATTCATCTGCAGGCCCGCGAGCAGCGACAACCCAACGAGGCCGCCGAGCGCGCGAGCGTTGCGGAACCGATGCACAGTCCGCGTCATTGCGCCAGCACCAGCGAGACCTGGATCTGGCCGCGCCGCCGCAGCACCTCCATCGAGATGTCCTCGTCGTGGCGGCGGATGCGCAGATCGATCGTAGAGTTGCCGAGCCGGAGGTCGCGCAGCACCACCCAGTCCAGGAATGCCGGCAGCCGCGGATTGCGCAGGCGGATCTCACCGCGAGCGGCGTCGAACTCGAGCCCGAGGGCCGCCTCGAGCAGGGTGAACGGCGTCGCGCTCGCCCAGGCCTGCGGCGCGCAGGCGACCGGATACAGCGTCGGCCCGCGATGCTTCTCACGGCGGAAGCCGCAGAACAGCTCCGGCAGCCGGCGCAGATCCATGTAGGACGCCGCCTCGAACAGGCCCCCGAACACCTGCTCCACCGCGTGCTTCAGGCCGTAGCGCGACAGGCCGAGCGCAATCAGCGCATTGTCGTGCGGCCAGATCGAGCCGTCGTGATAGGACATCGGATTGTAGCGCACCTCGCCAGAGGCGACGGTGCGGATGCCCCAGCCGGAGAAGAAGTGCGGCCGCAACAGATCGGCGGCGACCCTGCGGGCGCGGTCCTCGCGCACCATGCCGCTGAACAGCAACTGCCCCGCATTCGAGGTGCGCACCCGGCACGGCTGCTTGCTGCCGTCGAGCGCGAGCGCATAGGTGTTGAGATCCTCGCACCAGAAGGCGTCCTCGAACTGCTGCGCCAGCCGCGTGGCCTCCGCCTGCAGCCGTTCGGCCAAATCGGCCTTGCCGAGCCGGCGGGCGCACCGCGCCGCCAGCTGCTTGCCGGCGAAGACGTAGCCCTGCACCTCGGCGAGCGCGATGTAACCCTCGGCCAGCCGTCCGTCGGCATGGAACACGGCATCGTAGGAATCCTTCCAGCCCTGATTGGCAAGACCCTGCTCCGAGGCGCGCTGATATTCGACAAAGCCGTCGCGATCGGGATCGCCGGGACCGTCGATCCAGTGCAGCGCCGCCTCGATCGCCGGCCACAGCTCGCGCAGCGTGTCGATGTCGCCGGTCCGCTCGACATAGAGGCCGGCGAGCAGCACGAACAGCGGCGTCGAGTCGACGCTACCATAGTAGCAGGCGAACGGCACCTCGCGCAGCGCCGCCATCTCACCGCCGCGCATCTCGTGCAGGATCTTGCCCGGCTCGGCGTCGGCGAGCGGATCGGTGGCGTCCGCCTGATGCGAGGCGAGCCGGCGCAGCACGCCGCGAGCGATGCGCGGATCGACCCACAGCATCTGCATCGCCGTGATCAGCCCGTCGCGGCCGAACGTGGTCGAATACCAGGGAATGCCGGCATAGGGATAACGCCCCTCCGGCGTGTCGGTCATCAGGATGTTGAGGTCGGCCGCAGCTTGGCACAGCACCTCGTTGAGGATGTCGTTGGAGGTCTCGATCGTGGTCGCACCATGGGTGCAGCGGCGCATCTCGCGGCGATGCGCGAGCAGGCTGCGGAAGAAGCGGCCCGGCCGTTCGCCGGCCTTCGCATTGCAGCTCACGGCCACGAACAGCGACGTCGATTCCTGCGGCGCGAGATCGAAATGATAGGTCGCGACATCGACCGCAAGCGATGTCGGTCGCGGATCGAAATGCAACGCCGTCGTGCGCGTGACATTGTCGAGCCCGCGATAGTCCAGCACGACATCGGACGGACCGATCAGCCGGCTGGCGCCCTTGCCGCGCCGCGTCCTGACGGCGCCGCGCACCTCGAACAGATCAGCGAAATCATTATCGAAAGCGAGCTTGAGATCGAAGCTGGCGCGCCGGTCGCCATGGTTCTGCACGCCGATGCGCTGATAGGCGGTCCCGCGCCACAGGAAGATCGTGCGCACGATGTGCAGCACGTCCTTCGGCAGCACCAGCCGGCCCTGCTCATAGATGTCGGGATTGGTAAGGTCGACGGTCAACCCCGAATTGTCGTCGCGCAGGCTGGAACCGAGCAGCAGCGGCTGGACCTCGTCGAGCGTCAGTTCCAGCCGCGCGAGATAGCGCGTATCGGCATTGAACAGGCCGTCCGGCCCGCCGGCCGACGCGCCGATGTCGCCATGGCCGTCGAGCACGATGAAGGTGTCGTCGTGCTTGAGCGAGCGCCGTGGCCGCGCCGCCGGTCCCGTCATCGGAATGTAGAATGGCTGCTCGGCGGGCTCGTCGGTTCGGGCGCTCGATGCGAATGCGGTTGCGGGTTCGGCCGACATGTTGACCTCGTGCGATGTTGGAGTGTCCGCGCGGCCGGCCATGGCCGGCGCGGGAAGCGACGCAACGATCAGGCCGCGACCTTGGCCAGCCGGTTCATCTCCTGGGTGACGAGGTCCCGATAGGGTCCCTCTCCCTGCATGAGCCGGTCGGGCGCGCCGTCCTCGATGATCCTGCCCGATCTGAGCACCACCACGCGATCGAAATTCCGCAACGTCGCGAGCCGATGCGCGATCGCGATCACCGTGCGCCCGCGCATCAGCCGGCTCAGCGCCTCGCGGATCGCCTCTTCCGACTCGCTGTCGAGCGCGGCGGTCGCCTCGTCGAGCAGCAGGATCGGCGCGTCCTTGAGGAACGCGCGCGCAATCGCGATGCGCTGGCGCTGGCCGCCAGAGAGCTTGACGCCGCGATCGCCGACCATGGTCTGCAGTCCCTCCGGCAGCGTCTCGACGAAATCGCAACGCGCAGCGATCGCGGCCCGCAACACCTCGTCATCGGTCGCGCTGGGACGGCCGTAGCGGATGTTTTCCAGGATGGAGCGGTGGAACAGCGAGATGTCCTGCGGAACCACCGAGATCGCCTCACGCAGGCTCTGCTGCGTCACCCGGGCAATGTCCTGGCCGTCGATCATGATGCGGCCCGCTTGCGGATCATAGAACCGTTGCAGCAGGGTGAACAGGCTCGACTTGCCGCCGCCGGACTGTCCGACGAGGCCGACGCGCTGGCCCGGCTGCAGCCGCAGCGAGAAGTTCTCGAACAGCTTGTTGCCGCCGGGATAGTGGAAGGTGATGTTGTCGAAGGCGATGGCCGCACCGCTCTTGACCAGCGGCTCGGCGTCCGGGTGATCGCGCAGCTCATGCGGCTGCAGCAAAGTCGCAATCGCCTCGCTCATGCGCGCGACATGCTGGGTGACATCGACCAGCGCCACCGCCAGATCGCGGGTGGCGTTGAGAATGCTCAGGCCGAGCGTGCACACCAGAACGACGTCGCCGGTGGTCGCCCCGCCCCGCTGCCACAGCGAGATCGCCCAGGCCATCAGCGCCACGGTCAGCACGATCGTCACCGTGGCGTGCAGGATCCGCAGCTTCTCGAGATAACGCAGGCTGCGCCCGCGGGCCTCGAGCTCCTTGTTCACGGTCGCGTCGAATCGGTCGTGCTCGTGACGCAGACCGCAGAATGCGCGGACCAGCGGCATGTTCGAGATCACATCGACCATCTCACCGTCGACCATCGCTGCCTTGTCTGCGAAATCATCGTGCAGCGGTTTGCCCGCCGCCGCAAGCCGGAACATCGCCAGCACCATCATGGCCGCGATCAGCAGCAGCGCGATCGCCATCGCTCCGCTGACGGTTCCGATCAGGGCGATCGCCGCCACCGTCGCGAGGCATGGCGGCAGCACGTTCCAGACGAACATGTTCTCGACCGTGAACACCGCATTCGATGTCGCCGTGATGCGGCTCGACAGCATGCCCGGCAGACGGTCGCCGAAATAGCTCGGCGAATGGCCGGTGAGATGCCGGAAGATATCGCGCCGAAGATCGCCTGTGACGCGCACGAAAGTGAAGCTCGCGATCCAGCTGGCGACACGCCAGAGGATGTTGTCGGTCGCGATCAGCGCCATCAACAAGGCGAATGCCGCCCAGACGCGGCCATTGCCACCTGGTCCCGCGGAAAGGCTGTCGACCAGCGCCTTGACGCCGTATTGCGTGCCCACCGAGCAGGCCACTGCGCCGATCACGGATAAGAGAATGACGAGATGGGATACCGGACGCATGCGCAGATAGCGCATGACGAACGGAAACGGCCGGTGCGCGTAGCCTGAGAGCTGATCCATTGTCTTCCTGTGCAGTGAGCTGGTGGTGGCGACACCTGTTGCGGCCAATGAACGATGAACGGTTTCTCCGGTTCCGGCATACCGGCCGTCAAGTTCATGCGGTGACAGCGTTGGAGATCGTGGATGGCATCATTGAGACGCGGAGGAACACGTTGTCTCGAATAAAGAGTGATCGCCTGAGGGGAACTTCGCAGATGCGACAACGTTCCAGCTACGGCTGTGCCGGTGCCTTCGATCGGGGACGTCAGCGAACATCACAAATAGGAGACGATGAGATGCGCATTGCGCAGGTTGCTCCATTGACGGAGGCCGTGCCTCCGAAGCTCTACGGCGGCACTGAGCGGGTCGTGCACTGGTTGACCGAAGAGCTCGTTGCCCTCGGACACGACGTCACGCTGTTCGCCAGCGGCGATTCCCAGACCTCGGCAAAGCTCTCGCCGACGTGGCCGAAGGCGCTGCGCCTCGATGGTTCGGTGCGCGATCCCAACGCGCTGCACATGGTGATGCTGGAAGGCGTACGGCGGAAATGCGACGATGAGGAGTTCGACATCCTCCATTTCCATCTGGACTATTATCCGTTCTCCCTCTTCCAGCGCCAGCCGACGCCGTTCCTGACCACGTTGCACGGCCGCCTCGATCTGCCCGAGCACCAGCCGGTGTTCTCCATGTTCAAGGATGTTCCCGTCGTCTCGATTTCGGACGCGCAGCGCCGTCCCGTTCCGAATGCCAACTGGGTCCGCACCGTCCTGCACGGATTGCCCGGAAAGCTGCTGATGCCGAAGCCGGTAACGCCGAGCTATCTCGCTGTGCTCGGGCGGATCGCGCCAGAGAAGGGCGTCGACCGCGCCATCAAGATCGCCATGCGCTGCGGCGTGCCGCTCAAGATCGCGGCCAAGGTCGATCGCGCCGACCAGGACTATTACGATCAGCTGATCTATCCCTTGATCAATGGCAACCCGCTGGTCGAATATATCGGCGAGATCGGCGACGATGAAAAGCCGGAGTTCCTATCGGGCGCGGTCGGCCTGTTGCTGCCGATCGACTGGCCGGAGCCGTTCGGCCTCGTGATGATCGAAGCGATGGCCTGCGGAACGCCCGTGATCGCCTATAATCGCGGCTCGGTCCCCGAAGTGATCGATGACGGCATCACCGGTTTCATCGTCGAGGACGAGCTCAGCGCCGTCGCCGCGGTCAATCGTCTCGCCGGTCTCAGCCGCGCCCGCGTGCGTGAGCAATTCGAGAGGCGCTTCACCGCGCGGCGCATGGCGCTCGACTATCTCGCCGCCTATCGCGGCCTGATCGACCGCGCCGAGCCGCGCATCAGGCTGGTCAGCAGCGCGGAATAGCAGCATGGAGACCGGGCGATTGCCCCCGGTCTCCGCCTCGATCTAATTCAGGCTTCCTAAGTCACCTTCGTCCGTTTCGGCGCGACGATCTCAAACATGCGCGGGAACTCGTCCATCAAGGACATCAGCTCGGCAAGCCGCATCGGATTGCCAGCGAAGCTGATCTTTCCGGCCGCGACCGCGTCCGGAAAGGTCACAGCTTTCGCGATGATGTCGTCGAGCGTGGAGCGCGCCAGCGTAAATCCCGCGTCCGCCGTAGAGGCCTGCACGCCCACCGCATAGGTCAGCGCGCAGTTCTGCAGGGTCAGCACGAAGCGCTCGCCGGTATCGGTGAAGGTCCAGTTCAGCACGATGTGCTTGCCCTCGGCCTTCGGCCCGTTCAGCCGGACGCCGAGCACGTCCCATAATTGCTCCGTGCGCAAGGCCGCCAGGGTCTCGCGCGGCATGCCCGGGCGCGCCGGGACGTCCGGCATGCCGTGGCGCAGCTCCTGCGCACCGAACAAATAGGCATTGCGCCAGGTTGCGCTTTCGGCCGCGTAGCCGAGCTGCTCCAGCGTATCGGCCAGCAGCGCGCGCGCCGCGGCATTGTCGGGCTCGGCAAAGACGAGATGACTGACCGCCTGCGCTACGAAGCGGAACTCGCCTCTTGCAAAATCCTCGCGCGCCCGCGCCAGCAGGCTTGCCGCGCCGCCCATGTATTCGACATATTTCCGCCCGGCCTCGACCGGCGGCAAAGGATCGAGGTTGGCGGGGTTGGCATCATACCAGCCGAGATATTTCTGATAGATCGCCTTCACATTGTGCCGGATGTGGCCGTAATAGCCGCGCGCATGCCACGCGCCTTCGAGGCTTTTCGGCAGCGCGATGGTCTCGGCGATCTCGCTCGCGGTCAGGCCGTGATTCATCAGCCGCACGGTCTGATCATGCGCGAATTTGTAGAGATCGCGCTGCTCGCGGATGACGGTGTCGACCCGGCCCGCACCCCATACCGGCCAATGATGCTGGCCGCACATCGCCTCGGCCTTGCCGCCCCACAATTGCAGCGCCTCGCCGAGATATTTCGACCAGGCCAGCGCATCGCGCACATCGGCGCCGCGAAACGGCAGCAGATTGTGGAAGTTGTGCGTACAGTTCTCGGCGAGGTTCAACAGCCTGTAGCGCGGCACGTAGAAATGCATCTCGGCCGGCGCCTCGCTGTTCGGCGCCATCTGGAATTCGAAGACGAGCCCGTCGATGGTCCTGGTGTCACCCGTCGCCATGATGAGGTCGGTCGGCCGCAGCAGCGCCACGGATCCCGCCGCCATGCTCTTGCCGAGCCCGCAATCGACATGCCCCTTCGCGCCCTTGGCCAGCAACGGACCGAACTGATATTGCGCCCGGCGCAGCATCGCGGGACCGGCGATGATGTTCTCAGACACCGCATGCTCGATGAACAGGTTCGGCGCGATCAGCGGCACCCGGCCACTGGCGACCGCATCCTCGTCGACCACGCCGCGCGCGCCGCCCCAATGATCGGTGTGGGTGTGGGTGAACATCACAGCCGTGACCGGCCGGACCCCGCGATGCTGATAATACAGCTCGAGCGCCGCCCGCGCGCCCTCGATCGAGGTCAGCGTGTCGACCACGATCACCCCCGTCTCGCCCTCGATCAGCGTCATGTTGGCGATATCGAGCCCACGCACCTGGTAGACGCCGGGCACGACCTCGAACAGGCCATGATGCATGTTGAGCTTCGCCTGCCGCCACAGGCTCGGATTGACGGTCGGCGGCGCGTCCTCTGCATCCAGAAAGCTGTAGGGCGCAAGGCTCCAGACGGTCCGCCCCTGCGCCGTCGTGACCTTGGCATCCTCGATGGTGCCGAGAAAGCCGCGCGCCGCGTCCGCGAAATCAGCCGTGTCCGCAAAAGGCAACGCGTCGAGCATGGAGCTCTGCGCCGCGATCACGGCCGAAGTGGCCTCCTTTGGCTCGTTGAAGCGATCACCGTCGATCGAGGCATTCATGGCTTCCGTCCTCCCGCAACCCACCTGTCTGCGGGATGCTAATGCGCGGAACCCTGGAGCGCAAATCGCAGCCGGAGGAAGGCTTTCAGATCACGTGATCGACCGCTGCATCGATCGTGGCGTAGATCGCCTCGAGATCGGCAGCGGTGACGCAGTAAGGCGGCATCACATAGATCGTATGGCCGAGCGGCCGCAGCAGCACGTCGCTGTCGCGAAAGAACGCCTGCAGCTTCGGTCCGATGTCGGCGAGATAGCCCTCGTCGTCGGCATGAAGGTCGAGCGCCGTGATGGTGCCGCAGCGCCGCACATCCGAAAATCGCTCGTCCTCTCGAAAGCGCGCGACACTGCGCTCCTGTGCTGCAGCGACGGCAGAGATCCGGGCGTGCGTCTCCGGCTGCCGCCACAGTGCGAGATTGGCACATGCCGCAGCGCAGGCGATCGGATTGGCCGTGTAGGAGCTGGAATGGAAGAAGGTACGCCTGCGGTCGGTCGAATAATGCGCCTCGAAGATGTCTGCGCTGCACAGCGTCACCGCGAGCGGCATCGCCCCGCCGGTCAGCCCCTTGGCGTAGCAGGCGATATCGGGAGCGATGCCGGCCTGCTCGCAGGCGAATAAAGTGCCGGTCCGGCCCCATCCGGTCATGACCTCGTCGGCGATGAACAGCACGCCGGACGCCTTGCAGATGCGGTGCATCTCGCGCAGCAGCGCTACCGGATACATCAGCATGCCGCCGGCACCGAGCACCAGCGGCTCCACGATGAAGGCGGCCGGCCTGTCGCGTTCGCAGATCGCGGCAAGCGCGTCGAGCGTCGCCTGCTCGAATCCCTCGGCAGGAAACGGCACCACGGCGACATCGAACAGCAGCGGCTCATAGGCTGCGTTGAACACGCCGCGGGCACCGACCGACATCGTGCCGATCGTATCGCCGTGATAGGAATGCTGCATCACGGCAATGCGTGTGCGCGGCTCGCCGATATTCCTGAAATAGCCGAGCGCCATTTTCAGCGCGACCTCGACGCTGGTCGCGCCGCTGTCCGAGAAGAAGACATGCGCCAGCGTTGGCGGGACCAGATCGAGCAGGCCGGCCGCGAGCTGCTCGGCCGGTTCGTGGGTATGTCCGGCGAAGATGACCTGATCCAGCTGCCCGGCCTGCTCCTGGATCGCGTGCACGATCGGCGGATGACAATGGCCATGCGTCACCACCCACCAGGAGGCGATCGCATCGATGATGCGCCGGCCATCGCGTGTGATGAGATACGCGCCGTCGCCGCGCGCGACCGGCGTCATCTCCGGCTGCAGCGCATGCTGAGTGAAGGGATGCCAGATCGGCGAGACGGCCTTGCGCATCATGGCGCGAAATCCGCCCGCCGGAATTCAGCGGCCACGGCGTGCTGCAGGGATCGCGCGGTCAGCTCCGGAAGCCAGGGCAGCCGACCGAGCCGCTTCACCGCGCCGAGCCGGCAGATCGTCTCCTCACTGTCCGCATTGGCGTCGCCGATGAAGGCGACACCGAGCACCGCGATGCCGCGGCTGCGCAGCGCGGCCAGCGACAACAGCGAGTGATTGATCGTGCCGAGGCTGGTGCGGGCGCAGAGCACGACCGGCCATTGCCATCGCGCGAAGACGTCGAGATAGAGTGTATCCGCGGTGAGCGGCACCATCACGCCGCCGGCGCCCTCGATCACCAGGGGTCTGCCGCCGGTGTCAGGAGGGTTCAAGCACAGCGGGTCGATGCTGACGCCATCGAGACGTGCAGCGAGATGCGGCGAAGCTGGCGCGGCCAGGCGATAGGCTTCGGGGAGCAAACGGTCGTCGGCCAGGTCGGCGAGCCGCTGGACGCGGCGCGAATCCGTCTCCTCCGCAAGCCCCGCCTGCACCGGCTTCCAGTAGCAGGCCCCGAGCAGGTCCGTGAGCGCCGCGGCGAACACGGTCTTGCCAATTCCGGTGTCGGTGCCCGTGACTACGATGCGCTGCGCCATCGCTGTCCTGCCCCGGTCTCCTCGGCGAGTGCGTCAAGCAACGACACCACCGCGGCCTCGTCGACGTTCAAGGTGAGCGACAACCGGAGCCGCGCCGTGCCGGCCGGCACGGTCGGCGGACGGATGCCGCGAATGTCGAAGCCGCGCGCCTGCAGCGCCGAGGCCAGTTGCATCGCCGGCGCATTGTCGCCGACGATGTAGGGAATGATCTGGGACGACGACCAGGTGGCGCCGAACCGGCGCGCGATCTCGCCATGGGAGAAGGCGACAAGCCGTGAGAGCTGCTGCAGCCGTTGCGGCTCGTCCTGCAGGATCGCAAGCGCTTCAAGCACGGCGACCGCCATCAGCGGCGACGGCGCGGTCGCGAAGATGAAGGGACGGCAGCGGTTGACGAGCGTATCGCGCAGCACCCGGCTCGCCGTGACCAGGGCGCCGGCGGCGCCCAGCGCCTTGCCGCAGGTATGAACGACCACGATGTTGTCGCGTCCCTCGAAGCCCGACGCGAGACCCCGCCCCTGCTCGCCATGCACCCCGGTCGCATGCGCCTCGTCGATCAGCAGGAACGCATCGTGACGCGCGGCGATCGCGATCAGATCGTCGAGCGGAGCCAGATCGCCGTCCATGCTGTAGAGGCTTTCGACAGCGATCCAAGGCCGGCCGACACCGCCATCCCTCCGCCAGGCCAGGATCGCGTCCTCGGCGGATTGTGGATCATTGTGCTTGAACTGACAGATCTCGGCGCGGCCGGCGCGGGCGCCCTCATGCGTGCTGGCATGCACCAGCGCGTCGAGCACCAGCAGGTCGTCGGCTTGCGGCAGGGTCGTCAGCACGGCGAAATTGGCGACGTAGCCCGATCCGAAGAACAGCGCGCTGTCAGCGCCGAAGAAGCGCGCGGCCGCCGCCTCCAGCCGCTCATGCTCCTCGCAATTGCCGCGCAGCAGGCGCGAACCGCCGGCTCCGACCGGCGTGCCCGCCTCCATGGCGGCGGCAATCGCGCGCTTCATCCGCGGCGCCTGCGCCAGGCCAAGATAGTCGTTGGAGGAGAAATCGAGACCGGATCTCGGGCTCAACCGGCGCAGCCGATCGTCGGCGGCGAGGCTCTGCAACTGCTCGGCGTAGCCGGCGAGCTTGTCGGCAGCGGCATTCATGCATCAGCTCCCTTCTTCGAAACGCCATTTGTCAGGGCAACGTCGTCGGCACCGGCGCTGCGCCGGGCCGGTCAAGGGATGACGGCCTTGCTCAGGCGACGAACGAACCGTCTGCCGTTTCCTTCGGGGCCGTCGCTGCGGCCGGACGCACCGACAATGCGGAGGTCATACCGAGGCGCGCGAGCAGCGCCGCATCGCGATCGGCCTGCGGATTGGCCGTGGTCAGCAGCACATCGCCGATGAAGATCGAATTGGCGCCGGCGAGCAGACACAAGCTCTGCAATTCGTCGCTCATATATTGCCGGCCGGCGGACAGCCGCACGACGCTTTGCGGCATCATGATGCGCGTCACCGCGATCAACCGCACCAGCGCGATCGGATCCGGGCGCGCGGCGGTGTCGTTGACCGGCACGCCCTTGACCTCGTTCCACATGTTGATCGGCACGCTGTCGGGATGCGCGCCAAGATTAGCCAGCAGCACCATCATGCCGAGCCGGTCATCGACCGCCTCACCCATGCCGATGATGCCGCCGCAGCACACCTTGATGCCGGCGTCCCGCACATGCGCGAGCGTGTCGATCCGATCCTGCAGGGTCCGCGTCGTGATGATGCGGTCGTAGAATTCGGGCGAGGTGTCGACATTGTGGTTGTAGAAATCGAGCCCGGCCTGCTTCAGCCGCTGCGCCTGCGGCGGCGTCAGCATGCCCAGGGTGACGCAGGTCTCCATCCCCAGATCCTTCACCGCGCTGACCATGTCGCAGACCTGGTCGAGATCACGGTCTTTCGGACTGCGCCAGGCTGCGGCCATGCAGAAGCGCTCGGCCCCCGCCGCCTTGGCGCGCTGTGCGGTGGCGACCACGGTGTCGCGATCCATCAGCTTGGTCGCCTTGAGGCCGGTGTCGTAATGCGCGCTCTGGGAACAGTAGCCGCAATCCTCCGGACAGCCGCCGGTCTTGATGCTGAGCAGGCTCGCCGTCTCCAGCCGGGTCGGATCGAAGTGCCGGCGGTGCACCGACTGTGCACGGAACATCAGATCCGGGAATGGCAGAGCGTACAGCGCTTCGGCTTCTTCTCTGGTCCAGTCGTGACGGATGGCGCCGTCCGCTGCAGGTTGCGACGACGATGGCCTGCGCACTTCACTCATCTCAAACTCCCGTCCACAGATCATAGATTTTATTTTAGATAATCTATAATCAAGCGTATTTGAGCACCGTAGAATATCGATCCTTCCGAGGCACGCGGTTTTTCGATAGATAATCTATCACCATGCAGGACGAGAATCTCACCACCGCCCATCGGATCGCCGACGTGCTCACCGAGCGCATCGTGAGCGGCGCGCTGCCGCCAGATGCCCCGCTGCGGCAGGACCACATTGCGCGCGAGTTCAACTCCAGCCACGTGCCGGTGCGCGAGGCGTTCCGACAGCTCGAAGCGCTGTATCTGGTGGTCGCAGCGCCGCGGCGCGGCGTGCGGGTGGCGCCGCTCGACGCGAAGTCGACCAAGGAGATTGTCGAGATGCGCGTTGCGCTCGAGGTGGTGGCGCTGCGCAACGCCGCCCCGCGCTACGCGCCGACGCAGCTCGCCGCGATCGAGCTTGCGCTGATCGAGGCGGACAATGCCGAGACCATCCAGGAGTTCGAGACTGCCAACCGCGCCTTCCATCGCGCGCTGGTCGCGCCTTGCGCCATGCCGCGGCTGCTGGCGAGCCTGGACGGATTGCGGCTGGCCAATTCGCGGCTGGTGCTCGCGATGGCGCGCAATGCCGGCTGGCGTCCACGCACCAACCAGGATCACCGGCTGATCCTGCAGGCCCTGCGCGCCCGCCAGATCGGCCATGCCTGCGAACTGCTGACCCGCCACAACCAGACCATCGAGCGGCTGGCGCGGCCGGGCGGCACGTAGCTCTGCACAGAGGTTCTGACGGTTGGCTTGGGCGCCTTGACGGCTTCAAGGGTCCCGATGTTCGAGGAATTCCTTCACCGGCCCAACGAAGGGGTGCATGAACTGGCCGAGCATGCCGCCGGGGATCGGCTTCACCGTACCGTAGTTGACCGGCCAGCGGTCCTTGGGCAGATGCCAGGTTCCGCCCAGCATATCGAACAGCGGCGTGTGGGCCGCGTAGTTCTTGTCGAGGGCCTCGGCGTCAGACGCGTGGTGCCAGTGATGGAACTGCGGCGTGACGATCACGTAGCGCAGCCAGCCGACATCCATCTTGATATTGGAATGGATCAGCACCGATTGCACGGAGATGAAAATGAGATAGGCGAAGATCGTATCCTGCGGAAAGCCGAGCAGGACGATCGGCACCAGCACCAGAGCACGCGTGGCCAACGGCTCAAGAAAGTGGAGGCGTGATCCCGACAGCCAGTCCATGTGTTCGGGCGAATGATGCACCGCATGGATTCGCCACAACCACGGCACCTCGTGATAGGCGCGGTGGGAGATGTATTCGACGGCATCGGCCGCCAGGATCACCAGCAAGAAGCGGACGATCGCCGGCAGGGCCACGACATGCGCCTGCAGGGATGGGCTGATCGCCCAGGCAAAAGCGTCATGCGCAAAATGCGTCGAGACCACCAGGAAGATGCCGATCAGCAGGTGGTTGACGCCGAAATAAGCGAGATCGAGTTTCCAGCCGGGACTGAGCGGCCCTTGCTCCGGCCGCACCCGTGGGAAGATCCACTCCAGCAGCACGAAGGCTGCGCCGGTGAAGAAGAGATCGAGCACCAGCCAGTCGAGGCCGAGATAAAAGCGCGGCTGGAGAAAATCCGGTGTCGGCACGTAGGGCCCACCCAGCAGCGTGGCGAGAAACAGCGCGCTGAGGCCGATCGCAGCCTGCAGCCGCGGGCCGCCGAGCACGATCCCGACGACCCCGAGCCAGGCCCCGATGACCATGGCGATCGCCAGCGTGAGGCGCAGCAGTTCGACGTCGTAATGGACCCGCAGCTCAGGCGTCGTAAGAAAGGCCGGGTAGCGCAGGCACAGCACAGCAGCGACGCTGAGCACGCCGATCGCGGCGCAGAGTGAACTGCCGATGCGCCCTTCCCCGATGCGCGGCCTCGACGTTTCCTGAGCCATTGACGGCCTCCCCACACGGATTCTCGAGCGCGTCAGCATGGGCGCGCGAGTTTTTCAAATCCAACGCTAGGGCATGTAGATGGCCGATAAGAGTTAAAATTGCCGGAAGTCAAAGTCTGCTTGGGCCATAAGCTGACCATCAATCACCGTCTTAGGCGCGATAAGAGCGCGGCCGCGTTCGGCTGCCTCGCAGTCCACGCCATATTATATTCGCCGTCGATCTTCACCCAATACGTACGTTCAGGCATGTCGCTCCCATCTAGTGAGTTGAAAGTGCATGTTGCCCTTTCGCGAATGATGGCGCCAATGGGGTCCTGAGCTTGGTAATCGATGAGCGCGACATACTGAACCGGCGGCACTCGTGCGACTTGGACCATGGCGTTCCTGGCTGCTTCAGACTTAGGCCGTAGAGGGTCCTTGAAGAACTCATCGAACGTCATTGTCTTCCGAAACTCGTCTACGCTAATCCGTTCATAGGTGGACGGAACAACCAGCCGCTCCTTGATTGCTCTATCACACGTTTGCACAAATTGAGAGTTGAAGGGTGGGTAGCCACGAACGTACGCGTGGCCCAGAACGATCGCAGCGAAACTCAGAAGCGCTGCGAATACGAGCTTTGTTCTCATCTTCCTGGTCGTTGCCGATATTGTCCACGCGGCACTCTGCACCGCTCCGAACAAGGAAGCGAAAATCAAAGGCAGAACATTTTTCGTTCAGCCGTTACTGAGCGCTAACGATGTCGCCTTTGAGTCCGAAGCAGCCATGCGTTTCGGAACGGGTCACCGCCGTCGTGTGTCACCCCCCAGGGCCGTCTTTCATGATGAAGCCCATCAGGTCGTCCACATTGTGCTCGAGATCCCGGATGATGTTCTTGACGACGTCGCCGATCGAGATCACGCCGACGACCTTGCCTGCGTCCAGCACCGGCAGATGTCGGAAGCCGCGCTGGGACATCATGGCCATGCAGCCGTCCAGCGGATGGTCCAGCCTGACCGTCACCGGGTTGGCCGTCATCACCTGGCCCACCTGCGTCTGCTTCGCATCGAGCCCGGGCAGCAGCACCTTGATGGCGCAATCGCCCTGGGTCACGATGCCGACCAGCACGCCGTCGTCGATGACCAGCACCGACCGGACCCGGTTGTCGCGCATCTTTTGCAAGGCTTCGACGACCATGTCGCGGGACCGAACATGGATCAGGGCGTCACTCTTCTGGGCCAGTGCGTTTCTGACTGTGGTCATCGATCTCTCTCGCACTCCCTGGTCTGTCTCGCCTTGACGGTCTGCATGGAAGCGTAGCCGAAATAGCTGGCCTCGTCAGCACTGCGCCGCCGCCGGCGAGGCTCGTCACCGATGGTGCGCTGCGGTGTGTCGAGGAACATGCCGTCGGCCTCCCGGGCACAACCCATCCCCACGACGCCGTATGAGGCACACACACCGTTGGCATCTACGCCACTCACGCGTCCCTGTGGCTATGGATTCCGGGTTCGCTGGTGCTGTTTCAAAACGGCTACGCCGTTTGTCGCGCGAATGCCCGGGAATGACGGAGCAAGACAGCAGCAGCGTTCCAGATATCGGTGTGTGTGTCCAAGGGCGAAGGCACGGCGAGCTTGGGCACGATTGGCCGGACGCGGTCGCCCTGCCCCCACAGCCTCGCGCATAAGCCCATGCGCGCGCGACGGCTGGGGCCCTCGCCCGCTCCCGTGTACATGCTCATCCGACGCGCCCGCGAACCGAAGGTCTCCAAAGGGTCCCCATGTCCAACCGCCACCATGCTTCGAAGCTCGCCGGCGACGGCGCCGACGGGCTGCCTTCCAGCCAGCGGCCCTGGGCGATCGCCGCGATCTTCACCGCGCTGTCGATGGCCTCGCTCGACGTCGCCATCGCCAACATCGCACTGCCGTCGATCTCGGCCGATCTCCACGTCACGCCGGCCGAGGTGGTCTGGGTCGTCAACATCTACCAGATCGCGCTGGTCGCAACCCTGCTGCCGCTCGGCGCGCTCGGCGAGATCGTCGGCCATCAGCGCATCTATCTCGGCGGCCTGCTGCTGTTCACGCTGGCGTCGGTCGGCTGCGCGCTGGCCTGGTCGCTGCCGACCTTGGTGATCGCGCGCGCCCTGCAGGGCCTCGGCGCCAGCGGCATCATGAGCGTCAACACCGCGCTGGTCCGCTTCGTCTATCCCGGCAAGATGCTCGGTCGCGGCCTCGGCCATAACGCGCTCGTGGTCGGCATCTCCTTCACCTTCGGCCCGACCATCGCCTCCGCCATTCTTTCGCTCGGCTCCTGGCCGTGGTTGTTCGCGATCAACCTGCCGTTCGGCCTGGTTGCAATCGCGATCGGCATGAAGATGCTGCCGCGGACGCCGCGCGCCGAGCACAGCTTCGACTTTCTCGGCGCCGGCTTCGCCGCACTTTGCCTCGGCCTCTTCATCACCGGCATCGGCAGCGCCGCGCATGGCGCGACGCCAGCGGCGGTCGTGGCCGAACTGGTGGGCGCGCTGGTGCTCGGCATCATCCTGACCCGCCGTCAGGCCGATCACCCGGCGCCGATGCTGCCGATCGACCTGTTCCGCCGCGGCGTGTTCGCGCTCTCGGCCGCGACGGCCGTGTGCTCGTTCTCGGTGCAGGGCCTCGGCTTCGTGTCGCTGCCGTTCTATTTCGAGGACATTCTGCAGCGCTCGCAGGTCGAGACCGGTTTCTTCATGACGCCCTGGCCACTCGCGGTGACGATCATGGCGCCGATCGCCGGGCGGCTGTCGGATCGCTTTCCCGCCGGCCTGCTCGGCGGCATCGGCCTCGTGATGCTTGGAACCGGCATGGCGCTGCTCGCTATGCTGCCGGAAAATCCGAGCACCGCCAACATCGTCTGGCGCATGCTGATCTGCGGCATCGGGTTCGGCTTCTTCCAGGCGCCGAACATGAAGGCCATCATGTCAAGCGCCCCGCCGCATCGCAGCGGCGGCGCCAGCGGCATCGTCGCGACCGCGCGGCTGACCGGCCAGACCACGGGCGCGGCCCTGGCTGCACTGTGCTTCAGCCTGGCGGGGCGCGAAGGCGCGACACTGGCCTTGGCGCTCGGTGCAGGTTTCGCCGCGCTCGGCAGCGTGATGAGCTTCCTGCGGCTTGCCGTGGCGCCACCGCGGGGCTGATGAGTTCGAGCGAACTACAACCCCGCGCCATCACAATTCTTCCGCGCCGCAAACGCATATTCTTGATTTGAAGGATGCAAACGTTCGCGGCACAGTGCGGCCCACAGTTCAACTGGCGAGTTGAACGAAAGGGATCTGCGATGGCAAACCTCACGATTAACGGCAAAGTTTATGATCTCGACGTCGAGCCCGACACGCCGCTGCTGTGGGCGATCCGCGAGAATGCCGGATTGACCGGCACCAAATATGGCTGCGGCATTGCACAATGCGGCGCCTGCACCGTGCATCTCGATGGCGCGGCCGTTCGGTCCTGCGGCGTCACCGTCTCCGAGGCCGCGGGCAAGCAGATCACCACGATCGAAGGCCTCGGCAGCGAGAGCGGCCTGCACAAGGTGCAGCAGGCCTGGCTGGAGAACGATGTTCCACAATGCGGCTATTGCCAGAGCGGCATGATCATGGCGGTGGCCGCGCTGCTGAAGGACAATCCGAAGCCGAGCGACCAGGACATCAACGACGCCATCACCAACATCTGCCGCTGTGGAACCTTCGCGCAGGTGCGCGAGGCGATCCATGCCGCCGCGAACGCCTGAGGAGGTCGGCATGAACAAGCACGTCTCGCCGCGCCTCAACCGCCGCTCCTTCATCATCGGCACCGCCGCGCTCGGCGGCGGGCTCGCGCTCGGGCTCGATCTTCCCTTCGGCGGCCCGCAAGTCGTGCGCGCCGCGGATGGTTCGCCAGAGGTCAATGCCTGGGTGGTGATCCGTCCCGACGACACCGTGGTGATCCGCATCGCCCGCTCCGAGATGGGCCAGGGCTCGCTGACCGGCCTCGCCCAGCTCGTCGCCGAGGAACTCGCCTGCGACTGGAGCAAGGTCACCACCGAATATCCGACACCGGGCCAGAACGTCGCCCGCAAGCGCGTCTGGGGCGACTTCTCCACCGGCGGGAGCCGCGGCATCCGCTCGTCGCAGGACTATGTCCGCAAGGGCGGCGCCGCCGCGCGCATGATGCTGATCCAGGCCGCCGCCGACCAATGGAAAGTGCCGGTGGCCGAATGCACCGCGGCGAACAGCGTCATCACGCACAAGGCGTCGGGCCGGACCACGACCTACGGCAAGGTGGCTGAAGCGGCGGCGAAGTTGACGCCGCCAGCCGACGTCAAGCTGAAGGACCCGAAGGACTGGACCCTGATCGGCAAGGGCGTGAAACGCCTCGACACCGCCGACAAGGTGACGGGCGCCATGATCTACGGCGCCGACATCAAGCTCCCGGGCATGCTCAACGCCGCGATCAAGGATTGTCCGGTCACCGGCGGCAAGCTGAAAAGCTATGATGAAGCCAAGATCGCCGGCATGAAGGGCGTGAAGAAGGTGGTGGCGGTCGACGGCACCGCAGTCGCTGTCGTCGCCGACACCTGGTGGCACGCGAAGACGGCGCTCGATGCGCTGCCGATCGTCTGGGACGAAGGCGAGAACGCCAAGGTCTCTTCGGCCTCGATCGCCAAATGGCTGGCCGAGGGTTTGGAATCGGGCCCGGCCTTCGTCGGCAACGAGAACGGCGACGCCAAGGCGGCGCTCGCCAGCGCAGCGAAGAAGGTGGAGGCAACCTACAACTATCCCTACCAGAACCACGCCACGATGGAGCCGATGAACGCGACCGCGCTCTACACGCCGGAGCGTTGCGAGGTGTGGTGCGGCACGCAGAATGGCGAGGCGGCGTTCGCCGCAGTGCTGGAAGCCTCGGGGCTGCCGGCCGACAAATGCGAGGTGCACAAGCTGATCCTTGGCGGCGGCTTTGGCCGGCGCGGCCAGACCGACTATGTCCGCCAGGCCGTACAGATCGCCAAAGCGATGCCGGGCACGCCGGTCAAGCTGTTGTGGTCGCGCGAGGAGGACATGACCCATGGCCGCTATCACCCGATCACGCAGTGCAAGCTCACCGGCGGCTTCGACGCCGACAACAATCTGACCGCGCTGCACATGCGCATATCCGGCCAGTCGATCCTGTTCAGCCTGCGCCCCGACGCGCTGGTCAACGGCAAGGATCCGGCGACCTTCCAGGGGCTGGCGCCGTCGGGCGAGGCGACGATCGGCTATTCCGTGCCGAATCTGCTGATCGAGCACTCCATGCGCAACCCGCACATCAATCCGGGCTTCTGGCGCGGCGTCAATGTGAACCAGAACGCGATCTATCTCGAATGCTTCATGGATGAACTCGCCAATGCTGTGGGCCAGGACCCGCTGGAATTCCGCCGCAGGCTGATGAGCAAGAATCCGAAGCATCTCGCGGTGCTCGACGCGGTGGCCGAGAAGATCGGTTGGGGCTCGCCGGCGCCGGAGGGCGTCTATCGCGGGCTGGCCCAACTGCACGGCTATGGCAGCTACGTCGCGGGTGCCGCCGAGATCTCGGTGATCGACGGCACCAAGATCAAGATCCACCGCATCGTCGCCTCGACCGACCCGGGCTATGTCGTCAACCCGGCGCAGGTGGAGCGGCAGATCGCGGGCTCGTTCGTGTATGGCCTGTCCGCGCTGTTCTATGGCGGCTGCACGGTCAAAGATGGGCGCATCGAACAGACCAATTTCGACACCTACAACTCGATGCGAATCGCCGAGATGCCGAAGGTCGAAGCGATCATGATACCGAGCGGCGGCTTCTGGGGCGGCGTCGGCGAACCGACTATCGGCGTGGCTGCGCCGGCCGTGCTGAATGCGTATTTCGCCGCCACCGGCAAACGCATCCGCTCGGTGCCGCTGCGCGACCAGAACATCACCTTCGCATGATCAGCGGGGCGGCAGGCGTTCGGAACAAAGCCTGCCGCCGTGCTATTCTGAACCCATGACATTCACCCGGCAGCGCACCCGCAGAGAGGTCGGCGGCCTGATCGCGGCGAGCGCTGCCCTGCTCGCGGCGCCGACCGTGCTGCGTGCGCAGACAACCGCGCGCGTCATCGTGATCGGCGGCGGCTTTGGCGGCGCCAGCTGTGCCCGCGCGCTGCGCCAGGCCGATGCGAAGCTCGAGGTCACCCTGGTCGAGGCCAACAAGACCTTCACCTCGTGCCCCCAGAGCAACGAGGTCATCGCCGGCCTGCGCGAGATCAGCGCTCAATATTTCGGCTACGACAAGATCGCCGCTGAAGGCGTGCGCGTCGTGCTGCTGGCGGCCGCCGCGATCGATGCGCCCGCGCACAAGGTCACGCTCGTCGACGGCGCGACGCTGGCCTATGACCGCCTCGTGCTGGCGCCGGGCATCGACATCGATTTCACCGCGCTGCAGGGCTATGACGAGGCCGCCTCCGCGCTCATGCCGCACGCCTACAAGGCGGGCGAACAGACGCTGCTGCTGCGGCAGCAGATCGAGGCGATGCCGGATGGCGGCACAGTCGCGATTGCCGTTCCCGCCAATCCGTCGCGCTGTCCGCCGGCACCTTATGAGCGCGCCAGCCTGATCGCGCATTATCTGAAGACGTACAAGCCGAAGTCGAAAGTGCTGATCCTCGACGCCAAGGACAGTTTTTCGCAACAGAAGCTGTTCGAGCAGGCGTGGAACGAGCTGTACGCGGGCATGATCGAGCGCATTCCGCTGTCGCAGGGTGGCCGCGTCACCGGCGTCGAGATCGCCACGCGCACGGTCGTGACCGAGTTCGGCAACTACAATCCGGATGTCGCCAACATCATCCCGCCGCAGAAGGCCGGTCGCATCGCGGCGCTGGCGGCGGCTGCCGACCGCACCGGCTGGTGCCCGATCGATGCCGCGACCTTCGCCTCGAAGCTTCTTCCGGACGTCCATGTCATCGGCGATGCCTGTCTTGGCGGCGGCATTCCGAAATCCGCCGGTGCAGCGCAGGCCCAGGGCAAGGCCTGCGCGGCCGTGGTCGTGCGCGACCTGACCGGACGCTCTTCCGAGCCGCCGCCGCTGACCGGCATCTGCTACAGTCTGGTCGCGCCGAACACCGCGTTCTCGCTATCCGGCGTCTATCAGCCCAAGGGCGATCTGTTCGCCGAAGTGGAGGGCGGCAGGACGAGCTCTCTCGACGCGCCGCGCAGTGCACGTGCCGCCGAGGCGGACGCTGCGACGGCCTGGTTCAAGGCGCTGATCTATGATGCGTTCGGTTAGCCGGGTCATCGCCATGATCATCTGCGCCCTGCCCGCAGCCGCGGTCGCGCAGGAGCTGAAGCCGTATACGATCGTCGGCGACGGCATCCCCGAGTCGCTCACCGGCCAACCCGGCGATGCCGCGCGTGGCCGCGCGCTCGTGCTCGCCCGCAGTTCGACCTGCATCCTCTGCCATTCCGGCCCGTTTCCGGAAGCACGCTTCCAGGGCGATCTCGCGCCGAGCCTCGCCGGCGCGGGCAACCGCGCCACCACGGCGCAGCTCCGGCTGCGGCTGGTCGATGCCAGCCGCATCAATCCCGAGACGATCATGCCGTCTTATTACCGCGTCGACGGGCTGACGCGCGTCGGTTCCGCCTGGCGCGACAAGCCGATCCTGACGGCGGAGCAGATCGAAGACATCGTCGCCTATCTCGCGACCTTGCGCGAGTGAGCCCATATGGACAGCATGTTCGAACCGCTCCACATGTCGCGTCGCCATCTGCTGCAGCTGGCGGGAACCGCCGCCGCGGCCAGCGCGCTGCCGCTGATCACGATCCGCCCCACGCAGGCGACGCCAGCGATGCTGACATCCGCCATCCGCAATCTCGTCGGCGAAGCCAAGGTGCAAATCGGCAAGGTCCGGCTCGACATTCCCCCGCTGGTCGAGAACGGCAACACCGTGCCGATGACCGTCAGCGTCGACCACCCGATGACGGCTGACAACTGCGTCAAGAGCATCCACATCTTCAACGAGAAGAACCCGCAGCCCAACATCGCGAACTTCCATCTGACGCCGAGCGCCGGCCGCGCGCAGGTGACGACGCGCATCCGGCTCGCTGACACCCAGAAGGTGGTGGCGATCGCAAAGCTCTCCGACGGCTCGTTCTGGTCGGTCAGCGTCGACGTCATCGTGACCTTGGCCGCCTGCACCGAGGAACTGCCGTGATGCCTGCCGCCCTCGTCAACGTACCCGCCAAGGCCAAGCGCGGCGCGGTCATCGAGATCAAGACCTTGATGAGCCATGTGATGGAGCCGGGCTATCGCCACACCGCCGCCGGCGAGGTCGTGCCGCGCGACATCATCACTAGCTTCACCTGCAGGTTCAACGGCGCCGAGATCTTCCGGGCCGACCTGTTCCCCGCCATCGCGGCCAATCCGTTCCTGTCGTTCTTCACCACGGCGAGCGAGAGCGGCCGCTTCGAGTTCGAGTGGATCGGCGACAATGGCTTTGTCGCCACCGCCTCGGCGGCGATCACGGTCGAATGATGCGGCGCGCTGTCCTCGCTATCCTGGCGCTTCTTGGCGCAGCGCTACCTGGTCTGGCCGGCGAGATCGCAGAATCCGCGCGCCGCTCCGGCTATGAGTTCATGTCGGCCGACACGAAGGCGATGCAGGACGACGACACCGCCAATCCAGCGATGCTGTCGGTGCTCGACGGCGAGACGCTGTGGCGCACGAAGGCCGGCGCTGCCGGCAAATCCTGCAGCGATTGCCACGGCGCCGTCGACGTCAGCATGAAAGGCGTCGCCGCGCGCTATCCCGCCTTCAATGCGGCGAGCGGCGCGCCTGTCGATCTCGGCCAGCGCGTCAATCTCTGCCGCAGGCAGCATCAGGAGGCTGAGCCGTTCGCACCCGAGAGCCGCGAATTGCTGGCGCTGACGGCCCTGATCGCAAGGCAGTCGCGCGGGATGCCGATCACCGCCGGTGACGATCCGCGGCTGGCACCGTCGGTCGCGCGCGGCCGCGCGCTGTTCATGCAGCGGCAGGGCCAGCTCAATCTCGCCTGCACCAATTGCCATGACGACAATTGGGACAAGCATCTCGCGGGCTCCGCGATCACGCAAGCACAGCCGACAGGCTACCCGATCTATCGGCTGGAATGGCAAGGCATGGGCTCGTTGCAGCGGCGCCTCCGCGGCTGCATGACCGGCGTCCGCGCCCAGGCCTACGATTTCGACGCCCCCGACATGATCGCGCTGGAGCTCTATCTGATGTCGCGGGCGCACGGCATGGCGGTGGAGGCCCCGGCGGTGCGGCCGTGAGCGGGCAAAAGCTCACGAGCTATCATGTGAGTCGTTTTAGAGCCGAGCAGCGCTGCACCTCGCCTCGCTTGCAGGACGTCGCTTCGAGCGAGCCTCCTAACTAATGAGTTACTCGTCATGCCCGGGCTTGACCCGGGCATCCACGTCTTTCTTTCCCGAACAACGGTGTGGATGGCCGGGTCAAGCCCGGCCATGTCGGACGAGAGACCTCCACACCCCCCAGATCAGGGCCCAGCCTTCCGTCCCTTCCGCGCCCCCGCCGCTGTCGCATCGATCACCGGGGGCGGTCCCTCCGAGGCCTGCTTCATCAGGGGATCGGTGGCGATGAAGTCGATGAAGGTGCGGACCTTGGCGGAGAGATATTTGCGGCTGGGATAGACCGCCATCAGTGGCGCCCTGATCGTCATCGCGTCCGGCAGCACCGTCTCGAGCCGGCCGCTGGCGAGATCGTCGGCCATCAGCCAGCGCGGCAGCACCGCCATGCCCATGCCGGCGACGGCGGCGTGATGCAGCAGCGTCTCATTGCCGCTGATCAGCACGTCCTTGAACGCCAGCGCGACCTCGCCGTCAGGACTGGACAACGTGATCGTCCGGAGCGGATACAACGCGTATTTCAGCATTGCATGGCCATTGAGATCGGCCACCGCCTTCGGCCGCCCGGCCGCGGCGAGATAGCTCGGCGCGGCGACGAGCTGCATCAGCACTGGCGTCAGCGGCCGCGCGATCAGCCCGTCGCCCGGTGCCGCGGAGACGCGCAGCGCCAGATCAAATCCCTCGTCGACGAGATTGACCAGGCGTCCGCTGAGATCGAGATCGATCACCACGTCCGGATAGCGCGCGCGGTACGCCGCGAGCGTGCCGGCAAACAGCGGATTGGCGAACCATACCGGCGCGCTGACCTTCAGGGTGCCGCGCGGGATCACGGTCGCCTTGCTGACGACGGCCTCGACCTCGTCGAGAGATTCCAGCATCGGCCGCACCTGGTCGAAATAGACCTGGCCGGCCTCGGTCAGGCCGACCCGCCGGCTGGTGCGGTTGAGCAACCGGGTCGAGAGCCGCTGCTCCAGCTGCATGACATGCTTGGAGGCCATCGCCGGCGAGAGCCCCAGGCGATCGGCGGCGGCCGCGAAGCTCTTGAGCTCCGCGACCTGGCAGAACACCCGAATACTGACCAGCGTATCCACTTGTCATCAACCCTCAGGAAATGATGGCTTAACGAAAAGCATAATGATCAAACCAGAAGAAATTATCAATGTCGGGCACCTTTCCATTTGGAGCTCCGACCATGTCCAGCACCGCATCGACCACCGATCTCAGCCCACTCCAGCCCTCGCTGGCGCTGCGCATCAGCCTGTGGGTCGCCCAGACCCTGCTCTTCGCCCTGTTCTGCTTCGCCGGCGTCACCAAGGTCTTCACCCCGATCAAGGAACTCGCCCAGATGATGCCGTGGACCGGCGAATATTCGGTGGCCTTCGTCCGCACCATCGGCCTGATCGATCTGGCTGGCGGGCTCGGCATCCTGCTGCCGTCGCTGACTCGCATCATGCCGCGCCTGACCGTGCTGGCTGCGATCGGCTGCGCCACGCTGCAGGTGTTCGCGTTCGCCTTCCACATCTCCCGCGGCGAAGCGGCGGTCACGCCCTTGAACATCCTGCTGCTGGCGCTGTCGCTGTTCGTGCTGTGGGGCCGCAGCAGCAAGGCGCCGGTCGCGCCGCGCGGCTGATCCGAGCATCGCCGGCGCTGGTCATCCGGCGCCGGCGCATCCCGTGCTTTGAAGGAAGCCATGATGAGCGAACCGATCCCTGACGTGTCGCGCCGCGGCTTTCTCGCTGGCGCAACGGCCCTCGGCGCCCCAGCCCCCGCCGTCCCGGCCGTCGCCCAGCATCGCGCCGGCATTGTCGTGCTGATCGACCGCAACGACCCCCATGTGATGGGTCATGCCATCAGCTATTCCGGCAATCTGACGCGGCATTTCGCCAGTCTCGGACAGACCCCCGCGATCGAGGTCGTCGCCAACGGCACCGGCATCGATGTGTTTCGCGCCGACAAATCACCGCTCAAGGAGCCGCTCGCGGCGCTGCGGCAGATGTATCCGCATATCGGCTTCAGCATGTGCGCCTCGTCGAAGTCGATCGCGGAGAGCAAGGAGAACCTCACGATCCAGCTGATCGACGGCGCCAGGCTGGTGCCGTTCGGCATCGGCCGCGTCGTCGAACTGCAGCGCAAAGGCTGGGCCTACGTCCATGGCTGAGGCTTTGAGCGCGCCCGCACGGCGCGATCTGCTGCTGGCCGCGGCCAGCCTGCTGCTGACAAGCAGGCCTGCCTGCGCCGGCGCGCAAGACCCGAGCCCGCCGGTGTTCCGCAGCGGCCGCACCCAGTTCATCGTCGAGCGGCCGCGCAAGGCGCCGCCGCCTTTGAAGCTGCAGGATATGAGCGGGAAGGACGTGACTCTCGCGCCCAAGCCCGGCCATGTCACGCTGGTCAATCTCTGGGCGAGCTGGTGCGCGGCATGCAAGATCGACCTGCCGACGCTGGCCGGGCTGGACCGGATGCGGAGTCCGGCGCTCGACGTCTGGACCATCTGCACCGACCGGCGCGACATCAAGAGCATCCGCCGCTATGCCGAGGCGATCGCGATGCCCCGCGCCTCCTTCGCCGATCCGCATGCGCAAGCGACCAATCCGGCCAATGCCGATGCCTCGCTTTTCGCGACGCCGGCGATGCCGATCACCTATCTGATCGGCACGACGGGATTGATCGAAGGCTATGTCACCGGGGCGGCCGAATGGCTGTCCGAGCCGGGCCAGGCGCTGCTGCGCTATTATCTCGATCTGCCGGGCGCGTGAAAAATCATAACCGGCGGCCATGCCGCCGGCTGTCGTTCTCTTTGAAAAGATACCTATTCTGCTGGCGCCGCATGCATGTCGGCATGCGCCACGTAGCTCTCGGACGTGCCGAGCCGCCCCAGCGCGAACAGCCCGCCTGCGACCACGGCATAGGCCAGCGCCACCGCCGGCGTGACACCGAAGCCGCCGCCGATGCCGACCGCCTCGCCATGCATGAAGCCGAAATAGGTCATCACGGCACCGGCCAAGGCGAAGGCCGCCGCCTTGGTGAAGTCGCGCTCGATCACGAACACGCCGATCGCGCCGAGCACGAGGCCGGCGAGGATCGAGCCGCCGCCCATCACTTCCAAGCCGTGATACAGAACGCCCTGCTGCGGCAGCGCGGCAATCGCGGCGGTCTTGACCGCATCGACCTTGTCGGCTGCGAGACCGCCGATGCTCTGCGCCGCCGTCACGGTGGAAGCCAGCATGGTGTCGATCTGCAGCTTGGCCCAGGCGGCGAGATGCGGCGTGAAGGCGAGCACGATTGCCGGCGCGTGCTTGACCGGCGTGGTCTGGAACGCCTGCGCGCCGATCAACATGCCGATATAGAGCAGGATCGGCGAAATCGCGACCACCGGCACCAGCGCCAGCAGCACCGAGATGATGCCGAGCCAGGATAGCACGATCACCATCAGGCCGGTCGCCGCCGAATAGCCGATGCGGCCGCCCATCGCCTTCCAGCCGGGATGGCCGATATAAACGGCGTTGATGAACGGGTTGCCCATCATGCAGCCGATCAGGCTGACGATGCCGTCGGCGGTCAGCACGCGTGTCGTCGGATATTCGTCGCCGGCGGCTTCCGCGCTCTCGACATTGTCCATGGCCTCGACGAGGTCGTAGATGCCGAACGGGATCGCGGTGACCAGGATGATGCCGAGATATTCGAAGCCGGAGAACACCGTGCCGAACGCCGGCAGCGGCACCGAGAAGCCGAAGCTCGCAAAGGCATCGCCGACGCCCTTGACGCTGAGGCCGCCGAGACCGAGGCCGAACAGGTTCGAGCCCCAGCCGATGATCATGCCGACGGCGATCGCCACGAGACCTGCAGGCAGCCCCTTCGGATATTTCACACCGCCGAACCAGCTGACGAGAATGATCGCGAAGCAGACGAGGCCGATCTGCGGCGTCATGTACATCTCGAGCGCCGGCCGCATCGAGATGAAGGTGACCGAGACGCCGGCGAGCGTGCCGAGCAGCGCCGCCCGCGGCGTGATCTTGCGGATGTACGGCGCGACGAAGCCGCCGATCATCAGGATGAAGCTCTGGAAGAACACCCAGACGAGCCCGGCGGACCAGCCCTTCAGCGGATCGCCGGTCTTGAGCGTGATCGGCAGCATGATCACGAAGGTGACGATGAACATATGCGGGACGCTGACACCGGACGGCAGCGCGCAGACATCGGTCCGCCCCGTCTTCTGCGCCAGGCGATAGGCGAGAAACGCGTAGTAGAAGGTCGACAGGCACATCATCAGACCGAGCGCCGGCAGGATGCGGCCGAACACCAGGCTGTCCGGCATCTTCAGCACGAAGCGCAACAGCCCGGTGAGGACGAGCATGTTGACGAGGATGTTGGTGCCGAAACCGAAGAACGCGTTCCAGTCGCCGGGTGTCCACAGCACCGGCTTGAAATCCGCACTTGTCGAGCTTGCCGTCCCGCTTCCGCTCATCGCCTTGCTCCCCTGTTGAGTTGAACGCCTACATTTTCGAGCTCATCTCTCGCGACCCGTGTCTCTCGTGTCTCCTCTGCGGCTCAGCCGATCGCCTGCAGCACGGCCGCTGACTCCGCGACCCAGCCGAAAATGCCGCCCTGGGCCTTGATCATCTTCAGGCCCATCTCGTGGAATTCGGGGAAGTAGGAAGCGCAGCCATCGGAGATGACGACGCAGCGATAGCCGCGGTCATTGGCCTCACGCACGGTGGTGTTGACGCAGACCTCCGTGGTGACACCACACACCAGCAGATTTTCAATGCCGTGATGCTGCAGCACGTCGCCCATTTCGGTCGCGTAGAACGCGCCCTTGCCCGGCTTGTCGATCACCACCTCGCCATCGATCGGATAGAGCGCGGGAATGATGTCGTGCCCGGCCTCGCCGCGAATGAGGATGCGCCCCATCGGTCCGGGATCGCCGATCCGCAAGGACGGTGCACCGCGTTCGATCTTGGCCGGCGGCGCGTCGGACAGATCCGGCTCGTGGCCCTCGCGGGTGTGAATAACCAGCATGCCGGTCTTGCGCGCCGCCGCCAGCACGTTGGCAATCGGTGCAACCGCCCGCGCCAGCTGCGACACGTCATTGCCGAGCGTCTCGCCGAAGCCACCCGGCTCCATGAAGTCGCGCTGCATGTCGATGATGACCAGCGCGGTCCTCGACAGATCGAGGCTGATCGGCTCGGGCTCGGCTGTGATCGTGGCGGTTGCCGCTGCAGATAAGTTCGCCATGTCAGCCGCTTGCCTCCCCGCGAGAATGTCTCGCAACCATCGAAGCAAGCGCTATGCCATTGTGTACAATTACCGTATGAGCACCACCGACTACGAAGTCATAACTCATTCAATGGGTTGGAACGGCGACCTGACGCTGCCTGATTGCTGGGCAGCCGTCACTCTCAAGCGATCAGCTTATTTTGTGAGCGGCCATTGCATGCAACGGTCACCGCTTTGCTGCTCTGCGAGCCAAGCGAAACACGCGTGGTGATCGTGGCGTGCTTGACGGCCCGCCCGCCTCGCACGGCTCCCTGGGGTGCGTCCCGGCGTTCGCCGGGACGACCGCGTTGTGCTTGGCGCCAGCCTATCGCCTCACGCCGCTACGCCGCCGGCTGCCGCGACGCCGGCTTGCGCTCGACGGGATGAATGTCGATGCCGCGCAGCCGTCCCAGCCGCAGCACGTCCATCGCCACGGTGCGGCCGATGCGGTCGCGGTCGAGCACGCGGATCAGGTCGTCGACGCCGTTGATGTCGACACCGTCGAGCCTGATCACGACATCGCCCGGCAACAGCCCGGCACGCGCGGCCGGCCCGTCCGGCTCGATCTGCATCAACAACGCGCCCATCTTGTTCTCGACGCCGGCCAGCACGGCGTGGCGCCGCGGCACCGGCGCGGTCTGTCCGGAGACGCCGACATAGGCGCGGCGGACATAGCCGTGGCGGATGATCTCCGACAGCACGAATTGCGCGGTGTTGCTGGCAACCGCAAAGCAGATGCCCTGCGCGCCTTGGATGATGGCGGTGTTGATGCCGATCACCTCGGCGGCCGACGACACCAGCGCCCCACCCGAATTGCCGGGGTTGAGCGCGGCATCGGTCTGGATAACGTCCTCGATCATCCGGCCCGAGACCGAGCGGATCGAGCGGCCCAGCGCCGAGACGACGCCGGCGGTCACCGTCGACTCGAAGCCGAGCGGATTGCCGATCGCGACCACGAGTTGGCCGCGCCGCAGGCTCTTGGAGTTGCCGAGCGCGGCGTAACGCAAATCGCGCGCATGGTTCGCGCGCAGCAGCGCGAGGTCGGTGTCGGGATCGACACCGAGCACCTGGGCGTCGGTGACGACACCCTCGACATCGCGCAACCGGATGGTCTTGGAGCTGCCGACCACATGGCTGTTGGTCAGCACGAGACCATCCGGCGAGATCACGATGCCGGAGCCGAGGCCGCCGCGCTCGCCGCGGGAGCCGACCTTCGGGCCGGTCTCGACGCGGACGACGGCCGGGCCGACGCGCTCGGTGACGTCGATGACAGCATTGGAATAGGCGTCGAGCAGCGCCCGATCATCGGCGGGGGCAGCACCAGACGCTTGCGCCGGCGACAGTGCGTCGCCGGCGACATCGGAAGTGAAATCCAGCATGGTGTAATTCCTTTGTAACGTCAGATGGGTAGCAGGCCGCTCCGGCGCAAGATCACAGCCGGCGGAGCTGTTCCCGCGGCCCTTGGCGAGACTCATGCGCGATGTGGTAGGAGTTCGGCAGGGTATTTGATGCATTTGATTGCGGGAGGAAGCATGCGGCTGCGAGACCGGCTGTTGTCATTGTGCGGGGCGATCGTGATCGGAGCGGGCATGGCGAGCGCGTCGCTGGCCGCGACCGCCGCGGTCCGCAGCGGCGACACCCTCCAGCTCGGTGAGACCGTGTATCGACTGGACGGCATCGACGCGCCGGAGGTCGATCAGCTCTGCATCGACGACCACGCCGACCCCTGGAGCTGCGGTGTCGAGGCGCGCGAACAGTTGACCAGACTGATCGCCGGCCGCGCGGTGCGCTGCGACGATCTCGGCCCGGACAAGCCGCTCAAGAGCCGCAGGCTCGGCCTCTGCACCGTCGACGGCGACAAGCTCAGCCTCAACCAGCAGATGGCACGGGCCGGCTACGCCGTGAGCGCCGACCCGGCGGTCAAATATCGCGCCAAGGACGATATCGCCGCCGCCAAGGAGGCGCTGCGCGGGATCTGGAAGGGCTGTTTTGTCGCCCCCGGCGAGTTTCGCACCGATAAGAAGGACGGCTCCCTGCTCGGCGCCTCCTGCCGCAGCGATCGCGACCGCGAGATCCGCGACGTGTTGTTCCCGGACGCCCCGAGCGCGCCGCCCGGCTGCAGCATCAAGGGCAAGTTCGCGGTGCGCGCCCGCGTCACCGGCAATATCGGCATCTATCATCTGCAGGGCTGTCCGAGCTATCCGGCGACGACCGAACCGGATCGCTGGTTCTGCTCAGAGGATGACGCCCGCGCCTCCGGCTTCCGCCGCGCCTTCAATTGCCGGGTGCCGAAGAAGTGAAGTCGGCGCACTGACGCCACATAATCCAGAGGGTTTCGTGTGGCCCCTGGATCGCTTCGCTTGCACTCGCGATGACCGCATGTGTGGCGTTCAGTGCCCGCCACGACCGTCATTGCGAGCGCAAGCGAAGCAATGCAGGGGCTCAGCAACGACTCGGCGATATCAGCGGCGATGCTCAATGCTGCATCTGCATCAGCGGATCCATCGGCATCATGTTGTGGTTGAGGTTCGACATGATCCACAGCGAGCCGCCGACCACAAGGAAGACGATGATCAGCCCGAAGGCGAGCGCCAGCACGTTGTTGGTGTTGTCGGGCCCGGTCGTGATGTGCAGGAAAAACACGAGATGCACGCCCATCTGGGCGATCGCCAGCACGATCAGCGCCACCGGAATCGAGGGCTGCCAGACCAGGTTGGTCCCGGCGATGAAGAACGAGGCCGCGGTCAGCAGCACCGCAAGGCCGAGACCCGCCACGTGGAACAAGATGCGGGAACGCAGATCGCCATGCTGCTGCTCGCCCGGCGCAAGATCGCCGCGACCGTCGAACTCTTGGACCTGATCGGTCATGTCGCACTCCCGAGCAGATAGACCACGGAGAACACCGCGACCCAGATGATGTCGAGCGCGTGCCAGAACAGCGCGAAGCACAGGATGCGGCGCTCGATGTCGGCGCGGAATCCCTTCGTCATCACCTGCGCCATCATCGTCAGCAGCCAGAGAAGGCCGGCGCCGACATGCAGCCCGTGGCAGCCCACGAGGGTGAAGAAGGCCGACAGGAAGGCACTGCGGCTCGGCCCGTCGCCGCGCCCAACGAGATCGGTGAATTCCCGGGCCTCGAGCAGCAGGAAGCCGGCCCCGAGCAGGCCCGTCGCAGCCATTGCGACCTGGAACCAGAGCGCGCTGTGGCGCTCGGCGGCGATGCTCGCCATGCCGCAGGCGAAGCTCGACACCAGCAGCAGCGCGGTCTCGATCGCAACGTTGCGGATGTCGAACAGCTCCGCGCCGCCGGGCCCGCCGGCCGTGGCTTTCGACAGCACCGCGAAGCTCGCGAAGAAACACGAGAACATCACGATGTCTGACAACAGGAAGATCCAGAAGCCGTAGCCGGTCACGATCCGCTTCGGCGCGGGCCCGTCGTGCTCGGCCGCCCGCAGGTGATGCGGATCGGCATAGGCCGGGGCCTGCTCGACAGCGCTTACCGACATCGCCACACTCCGACGACGAACCAATCAGTGTGCATGGGATGCTCCGCGTTCCGGCCGCGACTTGTTCTCGCTCAGCTGAGGTCCGGGCGCTGGTGGAATGTGCTGGCTGGCGATCTTGCCGAACAGTTCGGGATCGGCGAGCCGGTAGGTCTTCGGCGTCGTCTCGACCGACTGCGCTGCGAGCTGCTCGTAGCTCGCCTCGTCGAGCACCTGGTCGCTCTTGGCGGCGTTGGCTGCCCAATTGGAGAAGTCGACCTGCGACACAACATTGGTGTCGAACATCATGTCCGGAAAGCCATCGCCGCTGAACTGCGAGGCGAGGCCCTTGTAGGTCCCGACGTGATCGCCGCGCAGGTTCAGCTGCGTCACCATGCCGTTCATGGTGTAGATCATGCCGCCGAGCTGCGGGATGAAGAACGCCGTCATGACGCTGCCCGAGGTCAGCTCGAAGCGCAGCGGCGCGCCGATCGGAACCGTGAGGCTGTTGACTGTCGCGATACGCTGGTCGGGATAGAGGAACAGCCATTTCCAGTCGAGCGAGACCGCCTGGATGCGGATCGGAACGCCGGTGCCGGCGACGGGCTTGGCAGGATCGAGATCGTGCGAGCCGATCCAGGCGACGCCGCCGAGCAGGATCACGGTGAGCGCCGGGATCGACCACACCACGAGTTCGACCGCGCCGGAATAAGCGAAATCCGGTCGGTACGTCGCCCTCGTGTTGGAGCTGCGGAACCAGAACGCGAAGGCGAGCACGGCGATCGAGGTCGGCACGATGATCGCCAGCATGATGATGACGGAGTCGATCAGGATCGTCTGCTGCGCGGCGGCGATCGGTCCTTTCGGATCGAAGATGTTCATGCGGTCATCCGGCGTTCAACCCCGCTCACAACCCATGCTGGGTCGGGAGGTTCCTGCGCCGCGACAACCGCTCAGCGGCTGACGCGCCAGATCGTGCCGTTGCCGTCCTCGGAGATCAGCAAACTGCCGTCGCGCGCCACGGCGACGCCGACCGGCCGGCCCCAGACCTCGCGGTCGTTGACGACGAAGCCGGTGACGAAATCCTCATATTCGCCGGTGGGCACGCCGTCCTTCAGCCTCACCCGGATCACCTTGTAACCGGTGCGCTTGGAGCGGTTCCAGGAGCCGTGCTCCGCGGCGAAGGCATCGCCGCGATACTCCGGCGGGAACAGGGCTGCGTCATAGAAGGTGAGGCCGAGCGAGGCGGAATGTGCCTGCAGCAGCACGTCGGGAATCGTGACCTGCCCCTTCAGGTCAGGACGCTCGCCGGCGTGCCGCGGGTCCTCGTTGTCGCCGACATAGTACCAGGGCCAGCCATAGAACCCGCCCTCCTTCACCCGTGTGACATAATCCGGCACCAGATCGTCGCCGAGCCCATCGCGCTCATTGGTGGAGCACCAGGGCGTGCCCGATCCAGGCTGGATCGCCAGGCCGACGCAATTGCGGATCCCGGTGGCGAACAGGCTGCGGTTCTTGCCGTCGGGATCGAACGCCAGCACGCCGGCACGTTCGGTCTCGGCGCCCCACGCAGCGCCCGGCGGATTCGCCTTGATCCAGGCGGCGAGGCCGCCATCCGGCTCGCCAAGAGCTTCGCCGACATTGCCGGCCGACCCGACCGAGACCAGCATGCGCTGGCCGTCCGGGGTGAAGACGAGATCGCGCGTCGAATGGCCATAGCCCGCGGGCAGGTCGGCGACGACGACCTGCATTGCGCCCGCCGGCTTCATGTCGCCGGACCGATAGGGAAAGCGCAGCACGCGGTCGGTGCTCGCCACATAGACCCATTGCGGATCGACGCTCGGATAGAAAGCGATGCCGAACGGATGGCCGAGCCGCTCGGCGAACATCTCACTTGACGCAACCTTGCTGCCGTCCTCGCTCGGACGCAGCACGCGGATGCGCCCTGCCCGGGTCTCGGCAACGAAGATGTCGCCATTGGGCGCGGTGCGGATGATGCGCGGGCCGCTCAGCCCGTCCGCGAACAGCGCGATCTTGAAGCCGTCGACGACCTTGGGCAGGACCGAGGCCGGCCGCTGCACCACGCGCGAGACATTGGCGGCGGATGCGGTGGCGCCGGGCTTCGGCAGATCCTCGGGACGGATCAGCCGGATCGTGCCGGGCGCGTCGCCCTGCCAGCTGCCGAAGGCGTCCCGGCCTTTCAGCACTGCAGGTTCGGCTGCTGCGGATGTCGTCGCCAGCGCAGCGACAGTCGCCGCAACCGTCATTCTCGTCCAAATCGTCATGCAATCCTCGCGCGTCGCCCGCGTCTCAAGCGGCCGGCAGCCTACTCTGTTCCCGGCGAGAAGATTCCGTGTCGCGGCGATGTGACGCGATTACGACAGCGCGCCGAGCACACCGCGCGTCGCCTGATCGATTTCCTCGACATAGCGGCGGCGCGCGAAGGACTCGGTGAGGAAGCCGATCACCTTGCGGCTGTTCTCCGACTCCAGCACCGCGAGCACCTCGGCGCCGGAATCGTCAAAGATCTTCATCGCCGTCTTGACGTTCATTTCGGGCAACAGCGCGACATCGAAATATTTGGCGAGCTCCACCACCTGGATGTCGTCCGCGATCGAATCCAGTTCGCCCGAGAACAGATCGGGCAGCGACACCAGCCCGCAATAATCGTCGCTGTTGTTGACGACCACGACCGCCTGGCGGGTGCCGAGCGCGAATTCGCGCCGGCAGGCGGCGATCGAGGTGGTGGTCGGCACCTTGCCGACGTCGGAGCGCATCAGCCGCTCGACGGTGAGATTGCGCAGCCAGCCGACATCATTGGCGCTGCGGATGGTCTCACCGCGCAGATGCAGGCGCCAGGTCGAGAACGAGTGCCCGAACAGCACGCGCACGCACACCGAGGTCACGATGCAGGCGGCCAGCACCACCGCGGTGACGTCGACGCTGCGCGTCATCTCCAGCACCAGGAAGGACATCGTCAGCGGCCCGCCGACGATGGCGACGCCGAGCGTCGCCATGCCCGTGAGCATCGCGACGAGGGGATCCAGCGCGACGCCCAGTCCGACCATCGCGAGCAGGCCTGCGAACAGCTTGCCGAGCAGGCTGCCGATGAACAGCGAGGCGAAGAACAGGCCGCCGCGGAAGCCCGACGCCAGCGAGATCAGGCAGGCCGCGAGCTTCAGCACGATGATGGTGGCGATCATGCCGACCGCCATCTCGCGATGCAGGTCGAGCAGCATCGCGCCGTGACCGGCCGCCAGCACCTGCGGCGTGACGATCGCCATCGCTCCGACGCAGACACCGCCGATCGCGGGACGCAGCCACACCGGAATGCGGACGAACAGCCGCTCGACCGCCGGCGAGGCACGCATCACCACGATGCCGATGCCGGCGACCAGCAGCGCGAGCACGAACAGCGCGATATATTGCTCGAAGCCGACCGCGCCGACCTTTTGGATCTCGAGCGAATACGGCGCACCGGTGAGATATTGCGACGTCAACGCCCCGGCCAGCGAGGCCGCCAGGATCGGCGCGGCGCTGGCCACCGAATACACCCCGACGATCAGTTCGCACGCATAGAACGCGCCGGTGATCGGCGCGCCGAAGGCTGCGGCGATGGCGGCGGCCGCGCCGCAGCCGACGATCAGGCGGAGATCGTTGCGGCGAAGCGTGAGATATTGGCCGAGCAGCGAGGCCACGCCGGCACCGATCTGGGTGTAGCCGGCCTCGAGGCCGACCGAGGCGCCGGAGCCGTTGGAGACCAGCGTCTGGCTGCTCACCACGATGCTGTCGCGCATCGACAGCCGGCCGCCGCGCAGGGCATTGGCCTCGACCGGGTCCACAGCGGCCGCGATCTTCCAACGCCGCCGCAGCCATTCCATCACCCCGAGGATGAGGCCACCGCAAGCCGGCGCAATCAAAGCGATGATGGGATTGACCCAGGCATTGGCGCTGAGCCGCACGTCGATCGGGATGCCGTAGATCAGCACATGGGCGACCTGCGCGATCAGGCTCATCACCGTCACGATCGCGCCGGTGGCAACGCCGATCACCAGCGCCAGCGGTATCAGGTAGAACTCGTTGCTGCGCAGCAGCGCCCGCAGCCGCGTGACCACCCGGTTCGAAGCCTTGCGATCGATGATATGCGACAGCGTGGAGAGCACGAGAGCCATTTCTTCTAAGATGAGGCCTCTCGGTGGCAATAACCCGCCGCAAATTGCGGAACAAGCGCGAATTCCTTTCTAGTCGAAACGTGGTTGACTGGTCCGGAAAGTGGAACCGCCGCGGCCTGCGGGGAGCAGCGACAGCATCAACGAAATCGACGCGGGAACGTCGCAAAACTGGCTTTGCCGTTTCCGGCGGGCTTCCGGCCAATCCGGTCGCCTGTTCCTCGCACCCGAACGACAGCGCCCGCTGCGGGGGTCCGCGGCTGACGCAACGACCGGTATCAGGCGATAGACGAACGCCTCAGACGCGCTCGATGATGATCGCCGGCGCCATGCCGCCGGCCGCGCACATCGTGACCAGGCCGCGCTTGAGGTCGCGCCGCTCCAGCTCGTCGAGCAGGGTGCCGATCAGAATCGAGCCTGTGGCCCCGATCGGGTGCCCCAGCGCGATCGAACCGCCATTGACGTTGACCTTGGCGCGGTCGAGCTTGAGGTCGCGGATGTACTTCTCGGCAACGACCGCGAACGCCTCGTTGATCTCGAACAGGTCGATGTCATCGAGCGTGAGCCCGGCCTTGGCCAGCACCTTGCGCGTCGCCGGCACCGGCGCGTTCAGCATCAAGGTCGGATCGTCGCCCATATTGGCCATCGCCACCACGCGCGCGCGGGGCTTGAGCCCATGCGCCTTGGCATAAGCCGGCGAGGCCAGCAGCAGCGCGGCGGCGCCGTCGACCACGCCCGACGAATTGCCGGCGTGATGCATGAACTCGATCTCGAGGCCGGGATAGCGCTGCAGGATCAGGCCGCGATAGGTCGTGCCCTTGTCGTCGAGCGCGTAATCGGCAATCGCCGGAAACGCCGGCTTCAGCCCGGCCAGCGCCTCGGCGGTGGTCTGCGGCCGCGGATATTCCTCATGGTCGAGCGCGAGGCTGCCGTCGTCGCGATGCACCGGCACCAGGCTCTTCTTGAAGTGCCCGCCGGCGATCGCGGCCGCGGCGCGCTTCTGGCTCTCCAGCCCGAGCGCATCGACATCGGCGCGGGTGATGCCTTCCATGGTCGCGATGGCGTCGGCGCACACGCCTTGATGCGACTGCGGATGCAGCGCGCGCAGATGCAGATTGCCGGCATCCATCATCAGCGGACCCTCGCCGCGCCGTCCTTCCATCGACATCATCTCGCAGCCGCCGGCCACGACGAGATCCTCTTGCCCCGCCATGATCGAAGCGGCCGCGATATTGACGCTGGTGATGCCGGAGCCGCAGAAGCGGTCGAGCGTGACGCCGGAGGCGCGGATGTCATAGCCGGCATCGAGCGCCGACATGCGGCCGAGATCGCCGCTCTGCGGGCCGCGCTGCGACGAGCAGCCCCAGATGATATCGTCGACATCGGCGGTGTTGATGCCGGTGCGATCCGCCAAGGCGCGCAGCACGGTGGCGCCGAGATGCTGCGGATGCAGCCCGGCCAGCGCCCCCTTGCCGGCCTTGCCGATGCCGCGCGGTGTCCTGCAGGCGTCGATGATGAGCGCGTCGACCATGGTGTTTCCTTTGCCCGTTGTTGTTCTCAGGTCGGCCGTCAGGCCGCAGCGCCGCGCCGCCAACACCGCCTTTGCTGTCGCATAGCATTCCGCCGGCGGTGTCCACAACGGCACTTCGAGCTGTCAGCGCATGATCAGAACGCACGGCATACCGTTGACGTTACTCGCTTTTCCGTCACACGAACAATTCACCGCAGCGCCGTGATGGACTGCCCTTCTCACAGGCGCGTTGAAGACGATCCTGCCATGGCCACTTGTCTTGCAGCGCCCCTCGAACCACCGCATCCGCAACATCGCCGCGCAGGCCACAGCGCATTGTCCAATCAAGCGAACTGACCGTTCACCCAAGGCTCCTTGTAAAGTCTGGACGAGTGCAGGATCGTGGCATGCCAGTGGCGAACCGGATCAGGATCGCGCCAGGGCCAAGCGCAACACGGACGCGACAAGGCGCCGGATCGGGAGGACGTCATCATGATCACGATGTCACGCCGCCAACTCATGGCGGGGGCCGCAGGCCTGTCGCTGGCGCCCCTCTGCCGCGTGCCGGCAACGGCGGCAGATGCGGCCAAGTCCGACAGCAAGGACGTCACGAAGATCCTCGCCCATTATCTCGTCAGCGCGCGCTACGAGGACCTGCCGGAGAATGTCCGCAAGGCAGGCGTCCGCACGCTCCTGAACTATGTCGGCGTCGCCATTGGCGGGTCGCACCACGAGACGGTGGACATCGCGGTCGCGGCGCTGGCGCCGTTTTCCGGCCCGCCGCAGGCCAGCCTGTTCGGCCGAGCCGAGCGGCTCGACATCATGAACGCGGCCTTCATCAATGGCGTCTCCAGCCACATCTTCGATTACGACGACACCCACCTGAAGACGATCATTCATCCCGGCGGGCCGGTGATCTCGGCCATCCTGGCTCTTGCAGAGATGAAGCCGGTCAATGGCCGCGACCTGCTCAATGCGCTCGTGCTCGGGGTCGAGACCGAATGCCGGATCGGCAACGCGGTGTATCCCAATCATTACGATGTCGGCTGGCACATCACCGGGACCGCCGGCGTGTTCGGCGCGGCCGCCGCCGCGGGCCGGCTGATGGGCCTGAGCGAACAGCAGATGGTGTGGGCGCTCGGGCTCGCCGCCTCGCAGCCGGTGGGCCTGCGCGAATCCTTCGGCTCGATGAACAAGAGCTTCAATCCCGGCCGCGCCACCGCCGACGGCCTGTTCGCGGCGATCCTCGCGTCGAAGAACTACACCAGCTCCGATGGGATGATCGAGGCCAAGCGCGGCTGGGCCAACACGATCAGCACCAAGCAGGACTACCGCGAGATCACCGGCGAGCTCGGCCAGCGCTATGAGGCCGCGCTCAACACCTACAAGCCGTTTGCCTGCGGGATCGTGCTTCATCCCGCGATCGATGCCGCGATCCAGCTGCGCAACGAGAACAGCCTGACCGCAGCGCAGGTCAAGTCGATCGACATGAAGGTCAATCCTTTGGTGCTCTAACTGACCGGCAAGAAGACTCCGAAGGAAGGGCTGGAGGGCAAGTTCAGCGTCTACCACGCGGTCGCTGTGGCCCTGATCGAAGGCGCTGGGGGCGAGAAGCAGTTTTCCGACCGCGCGGTGCGCGATGGCGCGATCATCGAGCTGCGCCGCAAGGTCAATCCGGTGATCGATGCGGCGATCAAGCCGGAACAGGTCGAGATGTCGATCACGCTCACCGATGGCCGCGTGCTGACCAAGCGGATCGAGCATGCGATCGGCAGCCTGGAGCGGCCGATGAGCGATGCCGATCTCGAGCGCAAGTTCAAGGATCTCGCCGAAGGCATCATTCCCCCGCAGCAGATCGCGACCGTGATGGAGCGCTGCTGGACTGTCGAAACCCTGGCCAGCGCCGGCGACATCGTCGCGGCCGGCCGCAAGGCGGCCTGAGCGGATCGGCTGCCCGCCGATTCCGGCGATTAGACATGCTGTGACCCGGCAGGTGACGCTGCCGGTCACGACGGCCATTTGAAGGAGACCCACGATGCGACGACGAGATCTGCTGGCCACCATGGCGGGACTGGGCACGGCAACCGCGCTCGGCGCAGCCCCGGCGAGCCTGCGGGCTGATGAGACCAAGATCCCCAGCATTCCCGGGCCGGATCCGGCGACCAAGACGCCGAACTTCAAGGCGCCGCCGGGCAGCGTCGACACCCACACTCACATTTTCGGCCCGGCAGCGACCTACCCGTTCTCGCCGACCCGCCCCTACACCCCACCGGAGGCGCCACTGGAGATGTTTCGGGCGCTTCATGCCAAGATCGGGATCGAGCGCGCCGTCATCGTCAATGCGACCGTTCATGGCACCGACAACCGCGTCGTCACCGACGCGATTGCGCAGAGCAACGGCAAGTACAAGGGCGTCGCCAACATCAACGCCGCGATGTCCGATGCCGACCTCGCAGCGCTCGGCAAGGCCGGCATCTGCGCCTGCCGTTTCGCCTTCCTGCGTCGGCTCGGCGGGGTCGGCGACATGACGGTGTTCCGCACCCTGGTCGATCGCGTCGCGGCGATCGGCTGGCATGTCGACATCTACCTCGAGGCCGGCACGATCCAGGAATTCGTGCCGGTCCTGAAGGCGCTCCCCGTCACCTATGTGATCGACCACATGGGCACGATCAGCGCCGCCAAGGGCATCGACGACGCCGAGTTCAAGGCGCTGCTCAACCTGCAGGCCAGCGACGAGAAGTGCTGGGTCAAGATCACCGGTCCCGAGCGCGCCTCGGCCTCCGGCCCGCCGTTCCACGACGCGGTCCCGTTCGCCCGAAAGCTGATCGACAATGCGCCCGACCGCGTCATCTGGGGCACCGACTGGCCACATCCGAACGTCAAGATCATGCCCAATGACGGTGATCTGGTCGATCTGATCCCACTCTACGCCCCGGCCCCTGCGATCCAGCAGAAGCTGCTTGTCAGCAATCCCGAACGGCTGTTCAAGTTCGCCGCGAAGAGCTGAATCACCAGCACCGGCGCAAGGCCAACCGACAGGACCGATCATGACCACCACGACCCTGACTGCCGACAGCAAGGCAGGCTCCCGCCGCGCCTGGTGGAAGGAGCTGTGGGTCCAGGTCATGGTCGCGATGGCCGCCGGCATCCTGCTCGGCGCCGTGAAGCCGGATCTCGGCGCCCAGATGCAGCCGCTGGGCGACGCCTTCATCAAGGCGATCCGGATGCTGATCGCGCCGATCATCTTCTGCACCGTGGTCAACGGCATCGCCCACATGGCCGACATGGCCAAGGTCGGCCGCGTCGCGATCAAGGCGCTGGTCTATTTCGAGGTGATCACGACCTTGGCGCTGATCATCGGTCTCGCCGCCGTCAACCTGTTCCAGCCCGGCGTCGGCATGAACATCGACCCGGCGACCATCAACGCCGCCACCATCGAGCCCTATGTCAAGCAGACCGCGGCGGTGGGCCTGGTGCCGTTCCTGCTCAACATCATCCCGCAAACCTTTGTCGGCGCCTTCGCCGAGGGCAACATCCTGCAGGTGCTGTTCATCTCGGTGATGTGCGGCTTCGCGCTGATCTGGCTCGGCGAGCGCGCCAAGCCCGTGACCGACGTGATCGAGGTCGGCGGGCAGATGATCTTCGGCGTGGTCAGGATCGTGATGTGGGCCGCGCCGCTCGGCGCCTTCGGCGCCATCGCCTTCACCGTCGGCAAGTTCGGCTTGGGCTCGCTCGCCAAGCTCGGCCTGCTGCTCGGCAGCTTCTACGTGACCTGCCTAATCTTCATCGCCGCGGTGCTCGGCCCGATCGCCGCCCTCACCGGCTTCAGCCTGTGGAAGCTGATCCGCTACATCCGCGACGAGGTTCTGGTCTGCATCGCAACCACCTCGTCAGAGACCGTGCTGCCGCGCATGCTGGAGAAGCTGGAAGCTGCCGGTTGCGAGCGCAGCATCGTCGGCCTTGTCATTCCGACCGGCTATTCCTTCAACCTCGACGGCACCTGCCTCTACCTCGCCACCGCCGCCGTCTTCCTGGCGCAGGCCACCAACACCCATCTCGACATCGGCCACCAGATCGGGCTGCTGCTGATCCTGCTGGTGACCTCGAAGGGCGCCGCGGGAATCGCCGGCGCGGCCTTCGTCGTGCTGGCGGCAACCCTCGCGGCCACCGGGACGATTCCCGTGGCCAGCGTCGCGCTGGTGCTCGGCATCCATCGGCTGATGTCTCAGGGGCTCACGCCGACCAACCTGATCGGCAATGCGGTGGCGACCATCGTCATCGCGCGGTGGGAGAATGCCCTCGATACGACACGTCTCACGCAGGTGCTGGATGGCGATGCCGTCGACGCGCCGGACGGTCCGCACAGCGCGGCAGGCGAGCGCGGAGACTCTGCGGCTTCCTCGCCTCGGCGTCGCCGCGACCAAGCAGAGTGACCGCTCCGGACATCACGACGGAATGTCTGTCCACGACACGGCGCTGCGCGCAGCCGCCGGCACCCCGGTCTCGCAGGCACCGAATCCTTGTAGCAATGACAGCCATGCCAACGCCGCAATGACATCGATCAAAGCGCGCATGACTTAAAATTAATAGTTGCGCTCTTTCATCGCGCCGGACGGCTCAGCTAATGAAAGCGCAACACGGCCCTCGGCACCATGTACGCCGTCCGGCAGGAAACGATCGGAAACATACGGGAGGCAAACGCCTGCGGACCATTGTCGCGCCGCATCGCGCTTCATGCGTGACGATCATTCGGAGACGGTCATGAACAAGCTGCTGCTGCTCAAACTCCACCGCTGGATCAGCCTGGTCTTCGCCCTGCCCTTGCTGGTGATCATCGTGACGGGATTGATTCTTTCCTTCGAACCGGTGACGCAGGTTGCGGCGGTCAAGCCCGGCGGCATCGATGCCGCACGCGTGGTCGCGCTGGTCAAGCAATATGATCCCGACGGCAAGGCGCGCGGCCTGTCGATCAACCCGGCGGTGCAGCACATCACGCTGCTCGGCCGTCCGGGCACAGAGATCGATCTCGCGAGCGGCGCCGTGACAGACCGGCCAGCCCTGGCCGGCACCTTCCAATGGGCGCGGATGACCCATGAGCACCTGATCGGCATCCCCGGTCTCACCCTGATCTCCACCATCGCGATGGTCACGATCATGGTCATCGGCATCCTGATGGGGCTACCTCGGCTGCGCAACACGCTGTCCGGCTGGCACAAGGGCGCGGCCTGGTTCACGCTGCCCTTGATCCTGCTCAGCCCGTTGACCGGGATCTGCCTCGAGCTTGGCCTGACCTTCGCGGGCAGCACGCCAGCACCGGCGCCCGCTCGCCTGTCGCTGGCTGATGCCATCAACGTCGTCGCCCGAGATCACGATCTTGCGCAGGTGAATTCCATCGGGAATCGCGGCGGACGGCTGCTGGCGCGAATCATCGAGGGCGACGAGTTGCGCGCCTATGCGATCACGCCCGACGGTCTCTCCGCGCTGCCGCGCAACTGGCCGCGCCTGCTCCACGAGGGCAATTGGTCGACCATCGGCAGCCTGGCCAACGTGCTGATCTCGGTCGTGCTGCTGGCGTTGCTGGTCACGGGCGTGCTGATCTGGACGCAGCGCCGGCTGCGGCGGCCGAACCGGGCCCGAGCGTTTCCGGCAAAGCCCGTCGTGGCGACGTCCCAGAGCTCCTGACGATCAGGGACGCCGGGACGCTGGCGCGCGCGCGCGCTTCGAAGCCGTCTTCGTCACCGGCCTCGCCTGTCTGGTTGGTCCCGCCTTGCGGCCGTAGGCGGCAATGAACACCTTGATCCCCCCTTCGAGCTGGGCGCGGGACTCCGCCGCGCTCGGCGCCTGCAGCGACAGCGCCCACGTCAATGGCAGCCGGCCCTGGATCAGCATGAGAAACTGCGTTGCGGCCAGCCTGACATTGGGGACATCGATCAATCCCTCGGCCTTTGCCGCGCGCAGAAAAGCTGCGACCTCGGCGTCGCATCGGTCGGGCCCCGCCCGCATGAAGGCTTCGGCGATCGCCGGATAGCGCGCGGCGCAGGACATGATCAGCCGATGCATCGCCAGCGCTTGATCGTCCAGAAATATCGACAGGAATCGCTGCCCGATCTCACGCAGATCGCGTTCGAGATCGATCGTCCGATCATGCGGCATCCACAGCGGATCGCGCCGGCGTTCGCAATCTTCCTCGACAAGCGCGAGGAGCAATGCATCCTTGTCGGTGAAATGAGCATAGAGCGTTGCCTTCGACACTCCCGCATGGCGTGCGATCGCATCGACGCTGGTGGTATCGAAGCCGCTCTCCAAAAATAGAGTCCGTGCACTGTCGACGATCTGCGTGTGCTTCCGTTCTGTACGGCCGGCGTCCGTAACAACGCGGGATAGACCTGGATTCGAAGAGGATGTCATCCTCCCTCCTAGCATCAACGTGACTTGACTCAAGCATGACATGCACAGCATGGTTCCTCAAGAAGAACTAAACGGTTTAGTTTTATGACAAATGATGTCCGAATGTTTCCGACGACGCGACGGATCCTCTCGAGACGCGGCACGGCGGCGACGCCGCTGGGCCTCGTCGGCTGCAGCGTGCTGCTCGCGTCCTGCGCCGTCGGGCCGGACTTCATGCCGCCTGACGCGCCGCCCGCGACCGGCTACACGTCCGAGCGCCGGCTCGCTCCGACCGGAAGTGCGGCGACGCCGGGCGGCAATGCGCAAAGTTTTGCCGCCGGGAGCGACCTGCCCGGCACCTGGTGGGCGCTGTTTCATTCCCGGCAGATCAACGCCTTTGTCGAGGAGGCGATTCGCAACCATCCGGACATTGAAGCTGCGCAATATGCGCTGCGGGCCGCGCGCGAGAACGCGCTGTCGCAGCAGGGATCGCTGTTTCCACAGGTAAGCGCGAGCGGATCGGCCGAGCGCACGCAGGCCTCGACCACGCAGTCCGGACAATGGCCGGGCCAGACCTCGCTCTACACACTCTATGGTGCCTCCGTCAGCGTCAGCTATGCGCTCGATCTGTGGGGCGGCACCCGCCGCCAGGTCGAGGCGCTGCAGGCGCAGGCGGACTACCAGGCGTTCAGGATGGAAGCGACCTATCTCTCGCTGACCGCCAATGTCGTGACCGCTGCGATCACCGACGCCTCGCTGCGCGATCAGATCGCCGCGACCGAGGAGATCATCAAGGCGGAGACCGATCAGCTCGAGCGGATCCAGCGCCAGTTCGACGTCGGCGCCATCTCCAAATCGGACGTGCTGTCGCAAGAGGCGACGCTGGCGCAGGCCAAGGCAACGCTCGCCCCGCTGCAGAAGCAGCTGGCGCAGCAGCGCAATCAGCTGATGGCCTATCTCGGCCGGCTGCCGCATCAGGATCGCGGCGAGCATGTCAGCCTTGCCGAGCTCCGACTGCCGCGCAAGCTGCCGGTCTCGCTGCCCTCCTCCTTGGTCCGCCAACGGCCCGACATCCGGCAGGCCGAGGCGACCTTGCATCAGGCCACCGCGACGGTCGGCGTCGGCATTGCCAATCTGCTGCCGCAGGTCACGCTGTCGGGCAGCTATGGCGCGAGCGGACCGGAGCGGCTGTTCTCGCCGACCACGCTGGTATGGGAGGCCGCCGCGAGCGTCAGCCAGAAGCTGATCGACGGCGGCGCGCTCTACCACACCAAGGAGGCCGACGTTGCGACGTTCGAGCAGGACCTGTCGCTCTACAAGAGTACGGTCATCACCGCATTTCAGAACGTCGCCGACTCCTTGCGCGCCATCCAATACGACGCCGAGGCGCTGAAGGCGCAGGCCGCCGCCGAGAAGGCGACCGCCGACAGCCTCAACATGGCGATCGAACAGTTCAAGAGCGGCGCCGTGCCCTACGCCAACGTCATCAACGCGCAGCAATCCTATCTCAACGCGCGGGTCTCCCGCATCAAGTCGCAGGCCACCCGCTTCACCGACACCGCGGCGCTGTTCCAGGCGCTCGGCGGCGGCTGGTGGCATCGCCAGGACGAGACACCAGCGGCGCTGCCCCGCGCCAACCCCGGCTATTTCGCCGGCCCCAATCGGACGACCCAGGAAGCAATGTGATGAAGAAGCGCATGACCATCATGCTGGCCGCCATGGCTGTTCTGTTTGGCGGTCTCTACGGCTTTCAGACCTTCAAGGGCATCATGATCGCCAAGGCGATCGGCGCCATGGCGAACCCGCCGCAGACGGTCTCGACGGTCACCGCGGAGACCGCGCCCTGGCGCACCAATCTCACCGCGGTCGGCTCGCTGCGTGCCGTCAACGGCGCCGACCTGGCGCTGCAGGTCGCCGGCATCGTGCAGAGCATCCAGTTCAATTCCGGCGACAGCGTCGAGGCGGGCCAGCCGCTGCTGCAGCTGGTCGCCACCGACGACGTCGCCAAGCTGCAATCGCTGCAGGCAACGGCCGAGAACTATGCCATCGTGGTCAAGCGCGACGAGGAGCAGATCAAGTTCAACGCCGTCAGCCAGGCGACGCTCGACAGCGACCGCGCCAATCTGAAGAACGCCCAGGCGCTGGTGACTCAGCAGAAGGCGATCGTCGAGCAGAAGACGCTGAAGGCGCCGTTTGCCGGCCGACTCGGCATCCGCGCCGTCGATCTCGGCCAGTATCTCGGAGCCGGCACCACGATCGTGACATTGCAGAGCCTTGATCCGATCTTCGTCGATTTCTATTTGCCGCAACAATCGCTCGCGGAGATCCGGATCGGCCAGGATGTCGGCGTCGCCGTCGATGCCTTTCCGGGCGAGCGCTTCACCGGCCAGATTTCGGCGATCAACGCCAAGGTCGATTCCACCAGCCGCAACGTCCAGGTCCGCGCCACCTTGCGCAACAATCAGGCCCGGCTGCTGCCGGGCATGTTCGCCAAGGTCGAGATCGCGACCGGCAACCCCGAGCAACTCGTGAATGTGCCGCTGACGGCTGTCGTCAGCAATCCCTATGGCGATCTCGTTTACATCGTCGACGATCTCAAGGACGGCCAGGGCAAGGCGCGGCAGATGTTCATCAAAAGCAAGCCGGCCAAGGGCGACCGCGTCGCCATCACCGACGGCGTCAAGCCCGGCGAGACGGTGGTGATCGCAGGCCAGCTCAAGCTGCGCAATGGCAGCCCGGTGAAGATCGACAATTCGCACGTTCCTGTCGCCGAGGCGGCGCCGAACATCGTCGACCAGTAAGCCCCGCGCCCTCGTTCAGAGAACATCCATGCGTTTCACAGACATCTTCATCCGCCGGCCGGTACTGGCGCTCGTGGTCAGCGCCCTGATCCTCGTCCTCGGCCTGCGCTCGATGACGACGCTCTCGATCCTGCAATATCCGCGCACCCAGAACGCGATCGTCACGGTGAGCACCGCCTATGCCGGCGCCGATTCCGACATCATCGCGGGCTTCATCACGACGCCGCTCGAGAATGCGATCGCCCAGGCCAACGGCATCGACTACATGACCTCGACCAGCGTCACCGGCAGCAGCACCATCACGGTCAACCTGCGGCTCAATTACGATTCCGGCAAGGCGATGACCGAGATCAACGCCAAGGTGAACTCGGTGTTGAATCAGCTGCCGACCGGCACGCAGCAGCCGACCTTGACCCTCAAGGTGGGCCAGACCATCGATGCGATGTATATCGGCTTCGCCAGCGACGTGCTCGCGCCCAACCAGATCACGGACTATCTGACCCGCGTGGTGCAGCCGAAGCTCCAGGCGGTCTCGGGGGTGCAGACCGCCGAGCTGATCGGCGCCAAGAAGTTCGCGCTCCGCGCCTGGCTCGATCCCGACAAGCTCGCCGCCTACGGCCTGACCGCGACGGACGTGTCGACCGCCTTGTCCGGCAATGACTACATTTCCGGTCTCGGCACGACCAAGGGCCGGCTGGTGCAGGTCGACCTCGCCGCGGCGACCAACCTGCATTCGCTGGAGCAATACCGCAACCTGGTCGTGAAGCAGGTGAACGGCGCCATCATCCGCCTGCGTGACGTCGCCAGCGTCACCCTCGGCAATGACGACTATGACACGGCGACACGCTTCAACGGCAAGACCGCGGTCTATATCGGCATTCAGGTGGCGCCGACGGCCAATCTGCTCGACGTGATCAATGGCGTGAAGGCCGTCTTCCCGGATCTGCAGCAGCAGTTGCCCAACGGCATCCGCAGCGAGATCATCTACGATTCCACCGACTTCGTGAACTCCTCGATCGACGAGGTCGAGCACACCCTGGTGGAGGCGATCGGCATCGTCATCGTGGTCGTGTTCATGTTCCTGGGCTCGTGGCGCTCGGTCCTGATCCCGGTCATCGCCATTCCCCTGTCGCTGATCGGCACCTTCGGCCTGATGCTCCTGATGGGCTTCTCCATCAACCTGCTCACCTTGCTGGCCCTGGTGCTCGCCATCGGCCTCGTCGTCGACGATGCCATCATCGTCGTCGAGGCCGTGCATCGCCTGATCGACGAGGGCGTGTCGCCGGTCGAGGCGGCGATCCAGTCGGGGCGGGCCCTGGCGAGCCCGATCATCGCGATGACCGTGGTGCTGATCGCGGTCTATGTGCCCGTCGGCTTCCAGGGCGGCCTCACCGGCGCGCTGTTCACCGAGTTCGCCTTTACGCTGGCCGGCGCCGTCACCGTCTCGGCGGTGATCGCGCTGACCTTGTCGCCGATGAACTGCGCCTGGCTGCTGCGGCGGACCGAGCGCGGTTCGACCACGCTGGAGGCGCGGCTGGTGCGCGCGATCGACCACGTGCTCGAGCGGCTCGCGCATGCCTATCGCCGCTGCCTCGAAAGCGTGTTCTCGACCAAGCCTGTCGTCGTGGTGTTCGCGTTTCTGCTGCTCGCGATGATCCCCTGGCTCTATGTCAGCTCCACCAGCGAGCTCGCACCGGACGAGGACCAGGGCGTGGTGCTGACGCTGACCAATTCGGCGCCTTCGGCCACGCTGGAGCAGCGACAGTTCTATGCGCAGCAATTGCATGACCTGATCGCGGATCGGCCGGAGACACGCACGGTGTTCCAGATCGACGCCTCCACGCAGGTGATCGGCGGCTGGGTGCTCAAGCCCTGGGATCAGCGCAAGGCAACGACGAAGACCTTGCAGCCTGAATTCCAGCAGATGCTGAATGGCATCGCCGGCGCGCGCTCGGTCGCCTTCCAGCCGTCGCCGCTGCCGGGCAGCAACGGCCTGCCGATCCAGTTCGTGATCGGCAGCACCGGCACCTTCAACCAGCTCAATGATGTGTCGCGCGACCTCATGAACAAGGCGCTCGCCAGCGGCAAGTTCATCTTCCTCGACAGCGACCTCAAGATCGACAAGCCGCAGACCACCGTCGTGTTCGACCGCGACAAGGCCGCCGATCTCGGCCTCAAGATGAGCGATCTCGGCGGCGCGCTCGCCACCATGCTGGGCGGCAATTATCTCGATTATTTCAGCCTCGAGGGCCGCTCCTACAAGGTGATCCCCCAGGTGCGGCAGAACGACCGCCTGACCGACGCGCAACTCCTGGATTATTCGATCCGCGCCGGCAGCAGCACCATGGTGCCGCTTGCGACGGTCGCCCATCTCGAGCACAAGACAATCCCGGAGTCGCTTAACCACTTCCAGCAGATCAACGCCGCGACCATCTCCGGCGTCGCGATGCCGGGTGTCTCGATGGGAGACGCGCTGGCGACGCTGAAGGAGCTCGGGAAGTCCCTGCCATCGGGCTATTCGATCGATTATGGCGGCGCCTCGCGGCAGCTCGAACAGGAATCCGGCGGCTTCGTCACCACCTTCGTCTTCGCGCTGATCATCATCTTCCTGGCGCTCGCCGCCCTCTTCAACAGCTTCGTCGATCCCATCATCATCCTGGTCTCGGTGCCGATGTCGCTGGCCGGCGCGCTGATCTTCATCAGCCTCGGCATCGGCGGCGCCAGCATCAACATCTACACCCAGGTCGGCCTCGTCACCCTGATGGGCCTGGTCAGCAAGCACGGCATCCTGATGGTGGAGGTCGCCAATGAGCTGCGTGAACAGGGCAAGGACCGCACCGAGGCGATCATCGAAGCCGCGACGATCCGGCTGCGGCCGATCCTGATGACGACCGCGGCGATGGTGCTCGGCGTGATCCCGCTGATCACCGCGAGCGGCGCCGGCGCGGTGTCGCGCTTCAACATGGGCCTGGTCATCGCCACCGGCCTCTCGATCGGCACCCTGTTCACGCTGTTCGTGGTCCCCGTCGCCTATGCGCTGATTGCCCATCGCGGCACAACGGTCGAGGCGACAGCGCACAGCAAGGAGGCGCCCGCCGCCGTCTCGTGAGGGAAAACATTTTCTTTATCAGACACTTGGCGCCGGCTTCGCAAACTCGACACCGGCGCATTGACAAACGATACGACATAACGATATATCGTTCGTACGAAATGGAGATCATATCGTATGAGACATCATTGGACATTCGGCCGCCCGGGTTTTGACGACGACCGCGAGGTCCGCGGCTGGGGCCATCGCGGCCACCACCCAGGCCATCGCCACGGCCAGCATCGTTCTGACGAAAGCTGCGAGGAGGTTCGGCTTGGAGAACGCGGCCCAGGCTTCGGCCGGCACCGCGGACATGGGCTGTTCGAGCGCGACGGCCGCCGCGGCGGTCGCGACGAGTTCGGGCGGGGCGGCGGCGGTCGCTTCTTCGGGCCCGGCGACCTGCGCAGCCTGCTGCTGTGGCTGATCGGCGAGAAGCCGCGCCATGGCTATGAGCTGATCAAGGCCGTCGAGCAGTTGGTCGGCGGCGCCTATTCGCCGAGCCCGGGGTCGGTCTATCCGATCCTCAGCCTGCTCGAGGACATGGGCCAGATCGAAGCGGCAGCGTCGGAGGGCGGCAAGAAGCTGTTCGCGATCACCGACGCCGGACGCCAGGCATTGAAGGACGACGCCGCCGCGATCGAGGGCCTGCTCAACCGGATGCGGATCATGGCGCGCACGATGGGCGGCATGCGCCCGCCCGAGCCGGTGCTGCAGGCGGTGCAGACGCTGAAGATGGCGCTCAAGATGCACCGCCCCGGCTGGAGCGATGCGGAAGCCAACCGCGTCAGCGACATTCTCACCCGCGCCATCGCCGAGATCCAGGGCGATGACGAGGGCACCTCAACCTGATCAGTCCCCCCCCCTCTTGCACAAGGAGGCAACCGATGCCCCACGCCTACGCCATCGAAGTGACCGACATCACCCCAAGCGCCGACGGCAGCGCCGGCCGCAGCTACGACTTCACCTTCACCAACCATGACGATCTCAACGAGATCGTCGCGCGCGTCCAGCGCCGCGGCTTGTTCGACCAGAACGAGAGCAAGGCGTTCGTCACCGGGCTGAAGCTGCTCGGCGGCGTGATGCTGAACCATCGCGGCGAACCGCTGTTCGCCGAGTTCGGCCCGGCGTTCAAGGCGTTCATGACAAAGTTGAAATCGGGCGCCAAGACCCAGGAGATCCAGGAGGCCCCGGCGCAGCAGGCGCAAGCGTAGCTCGCGGCGAACCGCCGCGGTCAATCGCTGTGACCTGAGCGGCCACTGGCCGCAACCTTGCCGACTGTATCGCGGCATGGTTCGCGTCGGTCGCCGGAATGACAGCGGAAACGAGGCGCGTCCGCGCAGCACGTTCCGCTGTCGTCCCGCACCCGCTTTGCCGTCGCATCGCGGCGGCAAAGCGGCGATCCGGGAGCGGTGCTGCGCCATGAAAGTCGGCGGCACAGCGCCCGATCGTCGCCGTCCAGGACGAGGCTACACCGGCTCCAGCACCATCAGCCCGGTGGCCGTATTGGAGATCGGAATGTGGTAGTTGGAATGCTCCTTGCGCACCTTCTCCGGCAGGGCGCCGCGCGCGACCATCCAGTTCAGGAGTTCGACGCCCTGCGTGCCCGACAGCTCCACCAGCTCAGTGGTCGAGTACTTCGTCGCCCAGGCGGGATCGTCGACCATGCTGGCCATGAACGTCTCGTCGAAATCCTTGTTGATGAAGCCGGCGCGCTCGCCGTCCAGCTGGTGCGACAGGCCGCCGGTGCCCATGACGACCACCCGCTCGTCCTTCGGCCAGGATTCGATGGCGCGCGCCAGCGCCTGACCGAGCTTGTAGCAGCGCGCGGCCGAGGGCAGCGGCGCCTGCACTGTGTTGACGACGACCGGCACCACGCGCACTGGCCATTTCTGGTCCGGCCAGCACAACGCCATCGGCAGAGTGAAAGCGTGATCGACCACCATCTCCTGGCAGGTGGTGAGATCGAAATCCTCCTTCACCAGATGCTCGATCAGGTGCCAGGATAATTCGCTGTCGCCCTTGAACGGCGCGGTCTGCGGAATGCCCCAGCCTTCGTCGGCATTGCTGTAGCTGTCGCAGGCGCCGACCGCGAAGGTCGGCATCTTGTCGAGGAAGAAATTGAGCCCGTGGTCGTTATAGACCAGCACCACGACATCCGGCTTCACCTTGGCGAGCCACTCGCGCACATGCGGGAAGCCATCGAAGAACGGCTTCCAATAGGGATCCTGCTGCAGCCCCTTGGCGATCGCGCCGCCGATGGCCGGAACGTGGGAGGTGGTGATTGCGCCGACGATCTTTGCCATGATGATTACCCCCTGGCCGCCAGAAGCTTGGCCTTGAACTGATCCTTGGTGAGTCCGGTCTGCTGCGCGCCGATATCCTGCATGTCCAGGCCGAAAATGCCGGCGAACTTGGCGAGGTAATAGGCGTTGCCGCCGGCTTCGATCAGCTCCAGCACGTTGCGGTGCTTGATCGCCGCGCGCTGCTGCGCGTTGAGGCCGAACTTGGTGCAATAGGCGTCTTCGTCGGCGACGAAGGCCTTGCGGTTGGCCGCGTCATTGAACGAGTAGCACATCTTGTTGAGCGCGTAGCCTTTGCGGGCCTGCTCGCCGTCGAAGATGGTGGTGCCGGGCACGGGCTGCCGGGCTGACGTGGCGGACATCTTGACCTCCCCTGTGATGTTTCGGCCGCCCGCGCTTGATCTGGATCAAAGGCGGCCGGCGTCGTGCCGCCAGTATCGCGCTTCGACAGCATCAATAAAGGCCGCGCGCCCGATCCGATCCATGAGCCAATTCGATCATTTGGACCTCGACGGCCACCTGCTGCAGCTGCTGCTCGCCGTCATCGAGGAGGGCTCGGTGACGCGCGCCGCGCAGCGGCTCGGCGTGACGCAATCGGCGGTCAGCCACCTGCTCGACAAGCTGCGCGCGATCACCGGCGATCCGCTATTCGTCAAATCCGGCCGTGGTATCGTGCCGACCGCTCATGCGCAATTGCTGGCGCTGCGGGCGCGCGCTTTGCTCGACGATCTCCGCAGCTTCTCGCATGCCGCAGCGTTCGATCCGGCGCAGGTCTCGGCGCAGGTGACGATCGCCGCCAACGACCTGCAGCGCGACCTGCTGCTGCCGTCCCTGCTCCGCTACGCCCGCGCCCAGGCGCCCGGCTTGAGCCTTCGCGTCATCCCCTCCGGCGCCCCCACGCCCGACATGCTGCGCGAGGAACATTGTCAGCTGATCATCACCCCCCGCCCACCCGAGGGCAGCGACATCCTGCAGAAGCGGCTGTTCGAGGACAGCTACCGCGTGTTCTACGATTCCAGCCAGCGCGAGCCGCCGCAATCTCTCGAGGACTATCTGGCGAGCGACCATGTCACGGTGCTGTATGAGCCGCGGCGCCGACTCGACATTGACGAGGTGTTTGCCGAGCGCGGCATTGTCCGGCGCTTCGTCGCACAAGTGCCGGGCTTCGGCGGCGTCGGCCCGTTCCTGCGCGGCAGCCGCATGATCGCGACGCTGCCGAGCCTGCTGCGCGCCTATATGCTCCGCGGTCTCGCGGTGGCACCGGTGCCGGTCCCCTGCCCGGCAATGCCGATGTACATGGTCTGGCATCTGCGCCACCACGACGATCCGATGCACCGCTGGCTGCGTCAGCAGCTCGAGATCGTGGTCGCGCCGAGCCTCGCCGCGGCCGCCGAGCACATGCCGGTCACGGTGTGACCGACGGCCGCGCGAGCCGTCGGTCTCACGCCGGCATGTGACAGACCGCCTCGACATTGTTGCCGTCGGGATCGCGCACGAACGCGCCGTAATAATGGGCGTGATAATGCGGCCGCAGCCCCGGCGCGCCATTGTCACGGCCGCCTGCTGCGATGGCCGCGCGGTAGAAGGCGTCGACCGTGGCGCGATCCTTGGCGTGGAAGGCAATATGCGTCGCCGTTGCGGCCGTGCCGCCAGTGCCGATCCAGAAATCCGGGCGGCCATCGCCGAATCCGGCATGATCGCCGTGCCCGCCGGTCTGCGCGTCGGAGATCTCCATCATCAGCACATAACCGAGCGGGGCCAGCGCGGCCGCATAGAAGGCCTTGCTGCGGGCAAAGTCCGAGACGGGAAAGCCGACGTGATCGAGCATGACGATCCTCCTGTCGTGATCAGGTGATGACCGGTCGACGATAGGACGGCTTCAACGCGGTCGCAACGCCGTGCCCCGGGCGGCGCCGGCGCAGGACCGTGGCCGGTGCGGGGCCCATGCGCCCCGCACCGACGCTGCGCACCATTCAGCGCAGAATGTGGTGCAGGACCTCGCCATCGACCTGCTGCGGCTTGACACCCAGGATCCTCATGATGGTCGGCGCCACGTCGATGTTGCGCATGCGCCGGATGGTCGCGCCCTCGCGGATGTCGGGCCCGGCCGCGATGAACGTCGCACTCATCTCCGACAGCAGAGGATCGTGGCCGTGGGCGCCATAGAAGTTCGGCATCGACAGCACGGTCGTGGTCGCGTTGAACGCGGCGTCACCGAGGCGGGCCACGCCGGGGCTCTGGATGCCGTCGAAATTGTAGCCCGGAGCCATCAGCGCAAAGACGTCACCGAAATCCTGGCCGATGGCCTTGCTGGTGCACAGCCCCGTGCCAGCGTCGCATTGCAGCGGCCGGCTCTCGACCACCGTGAACAGACGTCCGTCCTTGAGCGACGTGTTGAACTTCGGATTGGGATCGACCGCGTTCTTGACGGCATTGGCGACCTGCGTCACCAGCGCGTTGTAGCTCGCCGGATCGACGGTGCCGCCCGCCTCGCGATTCTGCAGGTTGACATAAATGTTGACGGCAGGCCCCGAGGTGCGGATCGCGAGCTTCGACGTATCGATGCCGGCATTGCGGAGGATGTTGAGCATGCTCACCGATGTGTGGAACGGGGCGAAGCCGTGATCGGACACCACGATGACGTTGCTATCGCGGCCGGCCGTGTCGGCAATGCGCTTCACCGCGTTGTCGGCCGCTTGATACGCCGCACGAATATAGGACGCGTAGCGCGCGACCTTGGCTGCATCCTGGTTGGCACCGATCGAGTGCGGGTCCTTCGGGTTGGTACCCTGGCGACGATCGGTCAGCAGGAACTGGTGCTCGGAGCCGTCCGGCTGCTCGATATAGATCATGACGAGGTCAGCATCGCGGTGCTTGCGGATCGCGCGCTCGCCGATCGCCGCCTGATAGCGCACGAAGGTCTTCACCATATCCTCGAACATTGCCTCGATCTCGACATCGGGGAAGCTGGTGAAGCCGGGGCTCAGCCGCTCGGGAATGCGGAAATCGGCCTGCGGACGCCAGAAACCGATATTAGTGTTGATATCTTCGACATCGGCCAGAACTGGGGCATTGCGCGGGATGTAGTTGGCGCCGTAACGGGCGAACCGCACCACCGACAGATCCGGAGCCAGCGCCGAGACGAAATAGGCCGTGCCGACCTTGGCGCCGCTGCCTTCGAAGAAGAACGGCGCATTCTCGCCGCCCAGCCTGGCGAAGGCCGGTCCCGTGGAAGGAGCCTGGAACGGACCCGCGGCGATGCCGCGCGTCACATCGAAGAACACCAATGTGTCGTAGTTCACCTTGCCGTCATTGGTGGTGTCGATCGCGGCAACACGGATCGCATATTTAAGGTCGAGCGTCGCTGCCGCCGTACAAGTCGCGGGCGCGGCCGACGCGCAGGAGAAGGTCTCGATCGGCTGAGCGGTGACCAGCACAGGGCTGTAGGAGGAATGTCCGGCCGACTGCAATGCTGCGACAACCGCCGGATCCGACACGAAATCGCTGCGCGACAGCGAGAAGCCCTGGGCCGAGAGACCGCCGAACGCGCCGAACGGCACCGTGTAGTCGGTGACGCGGGTCGGCTCGGCCTGCTGCACCACCGTGCTGTTGATGGAGATGTCGGCGCCGTCGCCGCCCGGCCAGGTCGCGGTGACCACCTTCTTGCCGTGCTGACGCAATTGCACCCACAGCGGCTGCGCGGTCGGCTGCGGGCTCGGCCCGAGCGGGCTCAGGCGGTAGCCGCCGATCGGCGCGGCGAAGCCGCTGATGCTGGACGTGATCGGAGCCGCAATCGCCTGGAACGTATTCGAGGGAATGTCGTTGTGGACCGCCGTGGATCCCGTCGCGATCTCGATATGCGACACCGCCGTCAGCGAGGGTGACGCCGTGATGTTCTGCTTGGCCACGGCCCCGCGGCGGCTCAGCCGCGCCAGCCCGCCGTCGCGCGGCAGAACGCCCTCCGCGATGAACTTCTCGATGAAGTCGGGCTTCGCGCCGTCGAGCGAGATCAGCACCACACGTGGCGATCTCCGGCCCTGCCGGTCGTGATCACGGTCATCGTCACGGTCGCGATCGCCGTCATGATCATGGAATGCGCGATCACCATGTGCGTCATGATCTGCCGTCCACGCTGGCGTCGAAATCGCCGCAAGCAAAGCCGCGAGCGCAGCGCCCGACAGCGCTCGGAGACAACTCTTCGAATGCATGTGATGGCCCCCCAGGTCGCGCAACCTTCGCGCGCTCATTCTTAACGGGGGTACCGCTTATCGGTCCTGGCTGACGCGCATGTGACGTCCGCACGACACATGTGACGGTCGCGCGACAAACGGCCCGCGCGACATTATGTATCTATCTTCAGGATCGTTCGCGCCGTCTGTCGCCCGCTCGCCAGAGCCGCTTCGACGGTGCCCATATCGCGCCCGCGATAGAGCGCCTCACCGGAGATCAGCACCGGCCCGCCATCCCAACGTGTCAGCACGTCCTGTGCGGTCCGCGTGGCGAGCGTCGCATAGGAATAGGCGCCGCGCGCAAACGGGTCCTTTGCCCAATCGGTCACATGCGCCGCCGTGAGATCCCGCCTGAGAAGGCTCACGGGCTTCGCGAAGATATCGGCAAGTGCTGCAAGTCCGGCCTCGATCAGCGCATGCTCGTCGAGCGCCGCGAACGCATGCGTCGGCGGCCCAGCCAGCCAGCCGGTCAGCACGTCACGATCGCTCGGGTGCTGCGTCCACCACACCGGCACCGCGGCATCGGACAACAGGAATAGCATGTCCGACAGATCGCGCGCCGGAATCGCCATCCACCAGCGCCGCTCGAAGCGCAGCAGCAGCTTGATCACGTTGCCAAACCCGATGTCGGCGGCAGCCGCCACCTGCCCGTGCATCGCCGCCGGCAGCGCGATGGTCCGCAGCAGCGGCAGCGGCACGGTCAGAATGACCGCATCGCCGCGAAACGTGCGTCCGTCGGCGCAATGCACGATCGCAATGCCCTCTGCACTCTCGACCGCCGCCACCACGGATTCGAACGCGAACGTGACGCCACGCCCGCGGCACGCGGCTTCGAGATCATCGACCAGCGCCCCGTAACCGCCGACGACGCGGGCCTGGCCGCCACGGTGGCCGCCCATCCACTCGTCGCGCAATGCGAACACGCTGGCGCGATCGGGGTCGGCGGCGTCGTAGCCTTGCACCATGCCGAGCACGGATTTGCGCAGGCTGGCAAACTGCGCGCCGGCGAAATGGCGCTCAAGCAGCGCGGTCACGGTGAGATCGTGATCGAGCCTGGCGAGCACCTCGTGCAGCCTCGTCATCTCCCGGTCGGACGGATCGTCGGAGGAGAAGGTCCCGTTCTCGACATGCCAGCGCGCGCCGTCGACGGGCTGCGCTGTCAGCCCGGCCTCGGCCAGCAGCTGATAGGTCACCGGCGCCTCGCCATGGATGAATTCAGCGCCGGCATCCGCTCTGTAGCCGAAGGAGCTTTCGGCGAGCGGATGGATACGGCCGCCGCAACGATCGCGGGCTTCGAGGACGGTTACTTTCCGGCCGGCGGAGACGAGCTCGCGCGCCGCGATCAGGCCCGCAGCGCCGGCCCCGACGACGATGATATGATCTCTTCTCTCAGCCATGGCTGGCCTGAGCCGGCGCGGACGGGCCGTTGGTGATCTTGTAGCGCAGCCACAGCGCGCCGCCCGCAAGGGCCGTGCTGCTCTCCAGCGTCATGGACGTGATCGGCGCGCGCTGATCCGACTCGCTCTCGGGCGAGTCGAACACGCTGGGCGCGCCCTTGGCGCCGTCGATGGCCGGACACAGAACGAGGTTGAACTCGTCGACGAGCCCGGCGCGCAGGAACGCGCCATTGGCGCCACCGCCGCCTTCGAGCAGCAACCGCTTCACACCGAGCTCGCGCGCGAGAACGTCGAGCACCACAGCAAGGTCGAGCTGCGACCGGCCGGCGAAGATGTACGACACGCCCTCGCTGCGTAGGCCCGCAAGATGCGCATCCGACACCGCCTCGGTGAGCACGACCACGATCGGATCACCGCCGATGTCGGCGCGTCCCCAGCAGATCTTGCCTTGCGCATCGAGCACGACGCCATAGGCCCGGGCGTCGCGCCGGACGATCCAATTCTCGCGCGGAAAGCGCTCCGACGTCATTGCCGGATAGGCCGCGCCCTTGGCGAATTCCTGGCCGGTGACGCGTCCGATCAGCCAGGCATCGCCGCCGAGTTGCTCATGGACCTGCTCGAACAGATCACCCGAGCCCTTTGGTCGCCAGCGGCTCGGCAAAGTCCGGCCATCGACGCTCGAGGCCATCAGGCAGATGACGTCCGGTTTCATGCATCCTCCTGTCGTCGCGGATGGGAGCCACCGAATATCGCTCCCGCGGCGTTGTCAACGAAGCGGGTCGGGTTTCGTTCGAATGCGCTGCGGCGACCTGGAACGCTGGCGTCCGCCAGGCGCTGTCACGCCGCATAGCCCTGCGCTAGACTTGATGGAAGACGGAGCAAGTCATGGCACGCGGGATCGCGCCGAAACGGCGAAATGGCATAGGTATGCGCGGTGCAGCCTTGCTGATCGCGGCGCTCGCCGGCCTCGCGCTCTGTCTCGCCGGGATCTGGCAGCTCGAAGCTGCACGCGCCGGTCTGACGATCACCCGGCTGCAGGCCGGGACGACGCCCCTCACCGTGTATCGGCGCGACGGCGCCGCGGCCTCGCCGGTGGTGGTCATCGCCCACGGCTTCGCCGGCTCACGCCAATTCATGGAGGCCTATGCGCTGACTTTGGCGCATGCAGGTTATGTTGCCGTCGCATTCGATTTCGAGGGCCACGGCCGCAATCCCACGCCGATGTCCGGTGACGTCACGCGCGTCGACGGCACGACCAGCAAGCTGATGAGCGAGATCGGCCGCGTCACCGACGTCGCCTTGTCGTTGCCAGGTGCCGATGGCCGGGTGGCGCTGCTCGGCCATTCGATGGCCTCCGACATCATCGTGCGCCAGGCCAGCGCCGATCCCCGGATCGGCGCGACGGTCGCGATCTCGATGTTTTCCGAAGCAGTCACGGCGAGCGCGCCGCGCAATTTACTGATCATCACCGGCGAATGGGAGGCTTCGCTGCGCCAGGACGGCCTGCGCAATCTCAAGCTCGCCGATCCCGCCGCGCAGGAGGGCGACACGGTCGGCGATCCCGCGGGTGCAGGCGGGCGCCGGGCCGTCGTGGCGCCGGGCGTCGAGCATGTCAGCGTGCTCTATTCCTCGGCCGCTCTTCACGAGGCGCGCGGCTGGCTCGACCGGGTGTTCGGCCGCACCAGCAGCGGTCCGGTGACCGCGACCGGCGGCTCGATCGCGCTGCTGCTCACCGGCCTCGTGCTGCTGGCCTGGCCCTTGGCCGCGCTGCTGCCGAAGGGCGATGCGGCTCCGCTTGTGGTTCCGCTGCGCAGCCTCGCCATCGCCACCCTGGTGCCCGCGGTCGTGACGCCGATCGCGCTGAGATTTGTCGACACCCGGTTTTTGCCGGTGCTGGTCGCGGACTATCTGGCCGCGCATCTGCTCGTCTATGGCGCGCTGTCGCTGGCGCTGCTTCGGCTGCAAGGCGTTCGGTTCGGCCCCATCGCCTGGCTCGGGGCGCTGACGCTGGCCGCCTATGGCATCGTCGGATTCGGCACCGCGCTCGACCGCTATGTCGCCTCCTTCATGCCGATCGCGGCCCGCCTGCCGATCATCGCGGCGATCGCGGTGGGCGCCGTGCCCTATATGCTAGCCGACAGTATCGCCAATCAGGGCGGCCACGCCGCGCTGTGGCGCACGCTCTGGATCCGCGCCGCATTCCTCGCCTCGCTCGGCGGCGCGGTGGCGCTCGATGTCCGGCGGCTGTTCTTCCTGCTGATCATCATCCCCGTGATCGTGCTGTTCTTCATCGTGTTCGGGGTGATCGGCGGCTGCGTCGGCCGCAGGACAGGGTCGCCCTTGGCCGAAGGCATCGGCCTCGGCCTGATCCTGGCATGGGCGCTCGGGGTGACGTTCCCGATGTTCGTGGCGGGTTGAGCGGCGATCCGATCGCTGATGCAGGACCCTGCTCCGTCAGTCCTGCTCCTGCCGCAGCATGAAATGGCCGAAGGCGGTGGCGATCGGCTTGGTTGCGTCGTCCTGCCAGGCGCGGGCCTCGAAGGCGACGACGCGGCGGCCCTGCTTGACGATCGAGGCGGAGGCCATGCTGTCGAGCGCGCGGCCCGACCTGAGATAGTTGATGGTCAGACCGATCGGCTTCGGCGGCGCGGACACACCGAGCTCGCGCATGACCGTGATGATCGCCGTGGTTTCCAGGAATGCGCCGGTCATGCCGCCATGGATTGCGGGCAGCACCGGATTGCCGATAATCCGCTGCGAGAACGGCATCACCAGCGTGTCGCCCTCCCCGGCGCGGATCCCGAGACAGCGCGCGAACGGGCTGGACGCAAACAGTCCGCCGCCATCCTCGGGAGCTTCGAGCGGCGCCGGTTCACCGGCGAAGACCGGCCGGTCGACGAGCATGTTGGTGCGGTTGGCGTCGACCATGAAGCAGGCGGTCGCGGTCGCGACAGGCTCACTCTCCTGCTCCTGATAGGCCGTCGCACGCACGAAGGCGATCGAGCGCGTGACGCGGAAGCACACCGCATGCGCCTTGATGTCGAGGCCGGGCGTCGCCGGCTTCTGATAGTCGATGCGCAGATCGAGGGTCGCAATAGCCCGCGTGCCGTCGAGCGCAAGCTGCACCGCCATGCCACAGCTTTCATCGAGCATCGCGGTGACGACGCCGCCATGGATCACGCCGGTGTCGCTGTCGCCGACGAACACCGGCCGATAGGGCAACGTCGACCAGGCCTCACCGGGGGCGTAGCGATCCATCCTGAGCCCGCTGAGATGGCCGTAGACCGAGCGACGATGCCTGATTGCCTCGGCGAGTGCGTCGAAGGAGGGTGGTGCGGTGGACGGCTGCGTGTCGGTCATGGCGCGAGTTTAGAGCATGATCCGCCGACAGGGCGAAGTGTTTTCCGATACCGACGGACGACCAGCGTCCATCGCGTAGCGGGCGCGGCAGTCAGCTCGGCCGCACCGCAGAAGGTTGCGCTGATATTCGTCATGTCATTGACCGTCCCTGACAGGATCTTGTGATGCTGATTGCCGCGCCCCGGTAATCTACGTAGATGAAAAGTTTCACAGGCCGCGCGGACTTAGAACATTGGCAACCTTGCTATGAGCATAATGGTCTCAATCAAATCCCGGAGACCTGCCCATGCGCAAGCCCATCAAGACATCGGACGTCCCGCCGAGCCGCGGCGCTGCCTCTCTACGAATCGTCATGAGCCTGGCCCTCGCCGCCAGCGCCGGTGCGATATGGTGGAGCACCGGCGGAGCCAAGAGCTTGTCCTTCGCGATGGACGGATCGCCCTCGCTGGAGACCCGTGTCGCGGCGCTGAGCTCCGAGCTCACCCAGCTGAAAGCCGAGACGGCGCAGTTGCGCGAACGGCAGAACGACACCTCCGGAGAGATCGTCCAGCTGCGCGCGACCCTGACCAGTGCCGAAACGGGCCTTGCGAGCTTGCGCACGGCGGCTGACGTGACCGAGGCGATCCGCCGCGACACGGCCGACAAGATCGAATCCGACATTGCCTTGCTGAAGCGCCAGACCATTCGTCTGCGCACCGCGCAAGAGGACGCGTCGACCGAGCTGAGCGGACTGCGCGCCGCCGCCGCCAACAGCGAAATCGGCATCGAACAGCTCCGCACGAGCACCGGTCAAATTCGTCAGCAGATCGCGCGCATCGAGACCCTGCGCGAGGCGACCGGCTCGATCGGCCGCGTCCACAAGCATCGCGTCAAGCGGATTGCGCGCGCCCCCGAGACCGAGCCGCAGCCGATGCAGCCGCTTCTCGCCCAGTGGCCGGCCGCGGCACCTGCCAGCCGCAACTGATCCCGACGCACGATCCGCAGACCGGACATCGGTCTTTCGAGACGATCGTGCGTGAACGAGCAGACAAGATCATGATGCGCCGCCCCGCGGCCGCATCATGATCTGTCCCATTCTGCTATCGAAGAGCCGCGAACCTGGCCGCGTCTTGCGCTGCGGTGAGCACCAGGCGGGTTACCACCAGCCTGGCTGCACCGGCCGGAAATAGGTCGGAGGCGGTCCGCGCCGGCGCGGCTGCGTGATAGGCTGGCCGTCCCAGCTGCGCTGAAAGACATTGCCGAAACCGTCGTCATATTCATCGCCGCTCGCAACGACATCGACATTGGTGGTCGGCTTGCGCGTGACGAAGCCGCCCTGCGGCTGATTGCTCAAGACGGCAACGAACTCGGTCCGATAGTTGGTTTCGCTCGACAAAGGCTCGTCAGAGACGATGATCGACGAGCGCGGCACCGCCGTCGGCGCGATCCGGTCCAGGACCTGTTTCGGAATGGTGATCCGGTCGAGCGCGTCCTTGGCGTCGTCGCCATCGTCGATCGTCACCGCCGTCCAGCGCAGGCCCGCATTGCCCTGCGCCACCGCCGTGAAGATGTGCGTGCCGATCGGCCGTTCCGGATCGCGGATCTCCACCGGCGCCTCGATCGAGGTGTCGAACACCTCCCCGCCACCGTCGCGCGCCGGCTTGTGCGTGTTGCGCCTGACATAGACCATCTGCGTGGAGCGGCTGATATAGACCGACACCGGCTCGGTCGCGAGTTGCGCATCGGTCGCCGCCTTGGTGGCGTCGGCCTTCCGCGCCGCGGCGACCTTGGCCGCCTCCTTCGTGCTCGCGACGGCGGCGAGCTTGGCCGCCGCGTCCGCCTTGGCGGCGTCGAGCTGCGTCGCGGCGTCGCTGGCCTGCGTCGCCAGCTTCTGCCTGGCCTCCGCGAGCTGGGCCTTGGCCTCCTCGGTCTTGGCGGCAGCCAGCTTGCGGTCGATCATCTTGAGGTCAGCCTCGGTGCGGGCCTTGGCCTGCTCCAATTTGCGCAGCGACGCCTTCAGCGATTTGGCGTCCCGCTCGGCGGCGGTGGCCGCCGTCTTGGTCTCGTCGGCGCTCCTGGCCGCGTCCTCTGCCTCGCGGCCGAGTGTCGCAGCGCGCGATGGCACGGCGGCGAGCGCCGCGGCCTGCGGCACGAACAAGGCCGGATGGGAGAACTCGACCGGCGCCACGTCGCCCGGCGCGATGATCACCCGCATGCCGATCCAGGTCCGGTCGAACAGCTTCTCCGCGAAGCCATAGGGCATCCGCACACAGCCATGCGAGGCGGCATAACCGGGCAGCGGCCCGCCATGCAGCGCAACGCCGTTCCACGTGATGCGCTGCATGTTCGGCATCCAGGCATCGTCATACAGCGTCGAATGGTGGTCCTTGTCCTTTTCGATGATGGCGAACACGCCGGCGGGCGTTTCACGTCCGGTCACGCCGGTCGAGACCGGTGCGCGCCAGATCCAGCCCTCCGCGTCGTAGAACGTCACTTTCTGGGCCTTGATCGACACGATCGCCATGATCGGCTCGCCATGCGCCCGCGGCGCCGTCGCCTCGGTCACCGGCGCAGGCCGCGCCTGCCGCGCGGTCGCGGCCGGACCAGACAGCGCCAGCGCGGCCAGGGTTGCCACAACGCTCAACACCGATCCCGGAACGCGTCTTGCTGCGGTGGTCTGAGCTGCCGAGGATCGTGTCACCATGCTCTGTCCCGATATGCTGCTGTTTCGGCCCGCGCCGTCTTCGATCGGCGCGGCAAGATTTATACGCTCGACCACGTCTTGGGGTGAAGTAAGGCGGAGATCGCTCCGCAGATCCCGCTCCGACGCATTCCATTGAGGCGCCCGCCAAGCCGGACCGTGGCAGAAGCATGACAGAACGCATCGAAGTCGAAAATGTTCGCGCCCGGTGGACACATCGAGAGCATGGACGGCCTGCATCATCCGGCGGTTCCGGTCAGCGCGAATCATTGTCGCACTGCTCGCCGGCGAGAGGCTGCATAAGCGTCAACCGCGGTCCCTCGACATGGGTCACCGTGGCGTCGAGGCTTTGGGCATAAGCCGTCATCTCCGCGATCATCTGGCCCGCACGATCCTCGTCCTCGCATCCCATCGTGTCCCGAAGCCTCGTCCATGAGATCGGCACGCGTCGCAATCTGCTCAGTCAGCGGCGCGAGCTCCTCACGACTGCGCATCTGTCGACGCGCGGGCGGCGGAGATCCGTCGCGCGCGGGGGATGGCGCCCGATAGGTTTGTATCTTCAGACCCGCCTTTGGCCGTTCATCCTCGGTCATCCCGGACGGTCCTCCCGCTGCATGGCGAAGATGAAGATGGCGGCGCCAGCACTTTCAGCCGCTCATTTCATATTCATCGCAGCGTTATGAATCCGTTGAGAAGGCTGCGTCCGTGCCCCCCGAAATCAGCGTCGGCTGCCGGCACCGCGCACTTGAACGGCGAGCACCAGCGTTCCATGTTCCGGGTCACGGGGAGCAAGACGGATGATGGCCCGCTCTTCGACACCACGCTTCTGAACGGAGATAGCGCCGTGCCCAACCCCCACGATTTCCATACGCCGCAGCCGTCCTATTCCAAGGAAGACCTGCTCCGATCCAGCGAAGGCGGCTATTTCGGACCCGGCAACGCCCAACTGCCGGCGCCGCCGATGCTGATGATGGACCGGATCACCGCGCTCAGCCTCGACGGCGGTCGCTACCGCAAGGGTCACGTCGTCGGCGAATTGGACATCACGCCCAAGCTCTGGTTCTTCGACTGTCTGTTTCGCGGCGATCCGGTCATGCCGGGCTGCCTCGGCCTCGATGCGATGTGGCAGATGGTCGGCTATTGGCTCGGCTGGTCGGGCTCCCCCGGCAAGGGCCGCGCCACCGGCGTCGGCGAGGTCCGCTTCCGAGGCGCCATCACGCCCGATGTCAGCTGCGTGCGCTACGAGGTCGACATGCGCCAGGTGAAGCGGGGCCGGCTGGTGCTCGGCATCGCCGATGGCCGCGTGCTGGCGAATGACAGCTGCGTCTATGAGGCCCGCGACATGAAGGTCGCGCTGGTTGGAGCGGCAGGTTGAGAGAGCTCCAACCACCCGACGCATCACACTGCCGAACGCAGCTCACAGACGCTTCTCGAAAAACAGGTCTGGATACGGATCGTCGTTGAAGCGCTCGATCTCGGTCCAGCCGGTGCGGCGATAGAGCTGCATCGCCTCGCCGAGCGCGCTGTTGGTGTCGAGCCGCAGCGTCGTGATCGAAAGCTGGCGCGCGGCGGTCTCCGCGGCGTCCATCAGGCGGCGGGCAAGGCCGAGGCCGCGCGCGGCGGGCGCGACCCACAGCCGCTTGATCTCGGCGAGCGGGCCGCCGGCGCCCTTCAGCCCGACGCAGCCGAGCGGCAGCCCGTCCGACAGCGCCACGAAGAACGCGCCCCGCGGCGCTATCATGTCGGTGGCGTCGGGATCGCGCGACAGCGCCACGTCATACCCCCGCGCAAACCGGCGCGACAGTTCGGCGTAATATTCGCCGAGGCAATAACGCGCCGGCTCCGACCGCGGGTCGAGCAGGTCGATGCTGATGCGGCTGCGGCCGAGCGCGGCGGCGACCATGTCCATCGCGGCCAGCAGCGCCTCGGGCTGGCTGTGGCGCGCCAGCATCGACTCCGCTTGCGCATTCGACAGCGTCTCATAGGCCTCGAACTCGCGCCGGCCGGCCGCGGTGAGCTTGGCGATGCGACGGCGCGCATCCTCCGGATGCGGCTTGGTCGTCACCAGCCCCTCCTCCTCCAGGCTGCGCAGCAGCCGACTCATCAGGCCGGAATCGAGCGCGAGATAATCGCGCAGCTCAGCGACGTCGCTGCGGCCATGGCCGATGGCGTTGAGCACGCGCGCCGCGCCGAGCGGCCGTCCGCGGCCCAGGAAGGAGGTGTCGAGCGCGCCGACCTCCGATGTGACGGCGCGGTTGAAGCGGCGGACGCGGGAGATCGGATCGAGCATGATATCTGACCTAAGTCAGATATCAGTTACTGTCAAGCACGCGGCCGCTGGCGCTCACCGCGGCAGCCCCGTCAACAAAAAAGGCGGTCCGGCCGCCGGCCAGGGCCGGATGCCAGACCGCCAGGTTTCCCCGGGAGGAACTTAGTTCAGAAGCTTGGCGACGTTGTCCTTGGTGACGAGGTCGAGGCCGGTATAGATCACCTCCGGCACCTTCTCGCCCTTCTTGATCGCCAGCAGCGTATCCATCGCCTTCTCGCCCATCTCGAACGGGCGCTGGCCGGTGAGTGCGTTGGAATAACCGTCGCGCAGCAGTTCGAGCTGCATCTTGAGCGTATCAGCGACGACCAGCGTCAGCTTGCCGGCGTCGATGTCCTTGCGGTTCTTGTTGACGAACGCCTTGTAGCCCTCGGGCGCGAACATCGGCCAGCCACCGACCGGCACGATCGCGGCGAGGTCGGGCGTCGCGGTGCGCAGATCGGCCATCTGCTGCACGGCGAGCGCTGGATCGTCGTTGCAGAAGGTCGGCGAGCCCGCCACTTCCGTCCACTTCGAGCCCTTCAGCGCCTCACGCACGCCGTCGACGCGCTCGGCAAGATTCTTGGCGCCCGGGCCGCCCGAGACGACGGCGTATTTGCCGCCTTCAGGCTTGAGCTGCAGCAGCTGCTTGCCGAGGGCGAGGCCGAAATCCTTGTTGTTGGTGCCGATATAAGCGAGGCGCTTCGAGCCGGGTGCATCCGCGTCGAACGTGATGACGGGAATGCCCGCCGCGGTCGCCGCGTCGATCGACTTGGACATCGCCGCGACATCGGCGACCGAGATCGCGAGGCCGTCGACCTTCTGGGTGATGAAGTCCTGGATGATCTGCGCCTGCGTGGCCGGCTCGTGCTCGATCGGCCCCTTGTAGATGCACTCGACATTGCCGAGCTCCTTGGCGCGCTTCAGGCAACCGTCGCGCGCGACGTCGAAGAACGGATTGTTCATCGCCTTCGGCACGACGGCGAAACGATACTTGGTCTCGGCCTGCGCCGGGGCCAGCATGATCGCGAGCGACGCGACCGCATACAGCAACTTCTTCATGAGCTTCCCTCCTCCATGTCTATCCCTGCTGATTGTCTGTGCCGGGCGCGGATAGACGTGATCAGTCACATCCCGGACAGTATCTCGTCACATCAGCCGCGCGCGAATGCGGTCGACCAGCACCGCGGCGATGATGATCACGCCGACCAGCGTCTGCTGCCAATAGGAGTTGACCTGCGCCAGCACCAGCCCGTTGCGGATCACTTCGAGCAGCACGCAGCCGACGATCGCACCGAGCGGACCACCGATGCCGCCGGCCAGATTGGCGCCGCCGATCACCGCGGCCGCGATCACGTTGAGCTCGTAGGATGTCGCCATGTTGGCCGGCGCCGAGCCGAGCCAGCCGGAGATGATGATGCCCTGCAGCCCGGCGGCGAGCGCGCCGATCACATAGACCTCAATCTTGACCCGCGTCACCGAGATGCCGGTGAGCTCCGCGGCCTTCTCGTTGCCGCCGATCGCGAACACGTGGCGGCCGAACGCGCTGTGATGCAGCACCACGGCCATCACCAGCGCGAGCATGACCAGATAGATGAACGGCGCCGGCAGGCCCCACAAGTCGCCTTGGGTGAGCGCGTAGAAATACTCGGCGTCCGGACCGCCGGGAAAGCTGCCCCTGCCGTTGGAGATCACGTAGCAGAGGCCGCGCACGATCGACAGCATGCCGAGTGTGGTCACGAATGGCGACAGGCCGAGGATGGCGATGCACATGCCGTTGACGAGGCCGACGAGCACCGACACTACGAGGCCCGCGAGCACCGACACGACCAGGATCAGGCCGGGTACATTGGCGACCACGGTCTTGCCGTCGGCGGCCAGATGCACGAACAGCGACGACAGCGGCGCGCCGGGGGTCGACAGCGTCGTCATCACCATCGAGGTGATCATCGCCGCGAAGCACATCAGTGAGCCGACGGACAGGTCGATGCCGCCGGTGATGATCACGAAGGTGATGCCGAGCGTGGCGATGGCGATGAAGGAAAAGTTCTTGGCGACGTTCTGCAGATTCCCCTCGGTCAGGAAATAGGGACTCGCGAAGCTCATCAGGATGATGAGCGCGATCAGCGCCAGGGTCACATAGGCTGTCTGCGACGCGAACAGGCCGCGATGCCACCATCTGATAGCGCCGACATTGGTGAAAGTGACCTCGCTGCTCGCCACGGGCGTCTCCGACGGGACAGACATCACGCAGTCTCCTTGGCGCCGGTGATCAGGGCGGTGACTTCGTCCGGGCTGGTGTCGCCGACCGGCTTGTCGGCCTTCTTCTCGCCGCGCCGCATCACCACGACGCGATCGCACACCGCAAAGATGTCGGGCATGCGGTGCGAGATCAGGATCACGGCGATCCCCTGCTCCTTCAGCCGGTGGATCAGGCTCAGCACCTGCTCGACCTGGCGCACCGAGATCGCGGCGGTCGGCTCATCCATCATCACGAGCTTGGCGTTGGAGAGCCGGGTGCGCGCGATCGCGACCGCCTGGCGCTGCCCCCCCGACATGTCCTTGACGAGGTCATGCGGCCGCGTCTCGGAGCGCAGCTCGCGGAACAGTTCCAGCGCGCGCGCCTCCATGCCCTTGTGATCGAGCAGCACCAGCGGGCCAAAATTGCGCTTCAGCTCACGGCCGAGGAAGACGTTGGCAGCGGCGGTCAGATTGTTGGCGAGCGCGAGGTCCTGGTAGACGACCTCGATGCCGACGCTGCGCGAATCCATCGGCCGATGGAAATGCACCTCGCGGCCGCAGAAATGGATCGAGCCCTGGCTCGGCGGGAAATTGCCGGCGATGATCCGCACCAGGGTCGATTTGCCGGCGCCATTGTCGCCCATCAGGCCGACCACCTCGCCGGCGCCGATCGAAAGATCCACGCCTTGCAGCGCGCGGATCGCGCCGAATTGCTTCCCGACGCCCTTGAGCTCAAGGACCGGCTGAGCGGCCGGGCTGATCGCCGCTCCGCCCCCTTCATTCACCGACATGCGCAGGCTATTGTCATCAGACATAACGGTTCACCACGCTTTCCAGATATTCCTGCCGGCCCGAACGCGGTTGCGGATCGAGCCCGGACGTGAGGGCACTGTCGGCGAGGTCGGCGAGCGAGCGGCGGCCGGCGAGGATCGCCTGCCCCTCCTCGCCGTCCCAGCCTGCATAGCGCGCCGTGAGCGGCGCGGTCAGCGCGCCAGCCGCGAGCATCTCATCGGCGGCGAGCAGCGCGCGCGCGCATGCATCCATCGAGCCGACATGGGCGTGCAGCAGATCATCCGGGTCGATCGACTGCCGCCGGATCTTGGCGTCGAAATTCAGCCCGCCGGTGGTGAAGCCGCCGCCCTTGAGGAGCTCGTGAAACACCAGCGCCAGCTCCGGCACATTCATCGCAAACTGGTCGGTGTCCCAGCCGAGCAGATCGTCGCCGCGATTGATGTCGAGCGAGCCGAACACGCCGAGCGCCTGCGCCAGCGCGACCTCATGCTGGAACGAATGGCCGGCGAGGATGGCATGGTTCTGCTCGATGTTGAGCTTGACGTCGTTCAGCAGGTCATAGCGCTGCAGGAAGCCGTAGCAGGTGGCGACATCGAAATCATACTGATGCTTGGTCGGCTCCTTCGGCTTCGGCTCGATCAAGAGCGGCCCCTTGAAGCCGATCTTGTGCTTGTGCTCGACGACCAGCGAGACGAAGCGGCCGAGCTGGTCGAGCTCGCGCTTGAGGTCGGTGTTGAGCAAGGTCTCGTAGCCTTCGCGGCCGCCCCACAACACGTAGTTGGCGCCGCCGAGCCGATGCGTCACCTCGAGCGCGGCGCGCACCTGTCCCGCCGCATAGGTGAAGACGTCCGGATCGGGATTGGTCGCGGCGCCCGCCATGTAGCGGCGGTGCGAGAACAGATTGGCCGTGCCCCACAGCAGCCGCACCTTGGCCGCGGCCATCTTCTGCTCGAACAGATCGGCGATCGCGTTGAGGTTGGCGACGGACTCCTTCAGCGTCGCGCCTTCCGGCGCCGCGTCGACGTCGTGGAAGGTGAAGAACGGCACGTCGAGCAGGCGGAACAGTTCGAACGCGACATCGGCTTTCGCGCGCGCCATGGCCATGGCGTCGTCGCCATGCTGCCAGGACCGCAGGAACGTTTCGCCGCCGAACGGATCGCTGCCGGGCCAGCAGAACGAGTGCCAGTAGCAGACGGCAAAGCGCAGATGGTCCTCCATCCGCCTGCCCCTGACGATGCGATCCTTGTCGTACCAGCGGAACGCCAGCGGGCTGCGGGCGTCGGCGCCGCCATAAGCAACGGTCGCACCGGTCTGGAAGAAGGGAGGCTGGACGTTCACGAGGTGCACTCCTTGAGAGCGGGATAGAGCTTGCGCCAATGCGCATAGGCATCGTCATAGGCGGCGCGCTGTGCCGGGCGAGGTTCGAAACTCTGCAGCCGCCGCGGCTTGCGACAGACATCGGCCGGCGCAGCGCCGGTCGCGGCAAGGCGGCCGAGCCGCGCGGCGCCGATTGCGGCGCCGACCTCGCCCTCCTCGACGCGATGCACGCGGACGCCAAGCACATCAGCCATGATCTGCGCCCACACCACGGAGCGCGAGCCGCCGCCGACCAGGTCGAGCTCAGTGATCGGCTGGGCGCTGCGGCCGAGCGCGGCGAGCATGTCGCGTGCGGCGAAGGCGACGCCCTCCAGCACCGCCTGCACGAGATCGCCGCGGCCGGCCGCGCTGCGCAGGCCGACAAAGGCGCCATCGGCATGGGCATCATTATGCGGCGTGCGCTCGCCGTCGAGATAAGGCAGGAACTGCACCGGGCTCGGCCGCTCGACCGTGGCCCCCAGCGGGGCGAGCAACGCAGCCTCGGGCGTCTCGAGGATGCGCGCCAGCCACGCCAGCGACGCCGCCGCCGACAGCATCACGCCCATCTGGTGCCACAGACCGCCGAGCGCGTGACAGAACGCATGCACGGCCGCCTTTGGCGCCGGCGCGAACCGGTCTGTGACGCGGAACAACACGCCCGACGTGCCCAGCGACAGGAACGCATCACCCGGTGTGATGGCGCCGAGGCCGATCGCGCTCGCGGCATTGTCGCCGGCGCCGCCGGCGATGACGACATTGTTTGCCATGCCCCAGCGCTGCGCCAAGTCGGGCGACAACACCGCGCTCGGCGCGTTGCCTTCGACCAGCCGCGGCATGTGGCTGAGATCGAGCCCCGTCGCCGCGAGCAACGCCTCCGACCAGCGCCGCGCCCCGACGTCGAGCCACAGCGTGCCGGCCGCGTCGGACATGTCTTCGACCATCTCTCCGGACAGCCGGTAGCGAACATAGGCCTTCGGCAGCAGCACCTTAGCCACCTCGGCGAAGATCGCCGGTTCGTGCTTGGCGACCCAGGCAAGCTTCGGCGCGGTGAAGCCGGGCATCGCAAGATTGCCGGCGATGGCGTGCAGCTCCGGACAGCGGCGCTCGAGCTCGGCGCATTCGGTTTGCGAGCGGCCGTCATTCCACAGGATCGCCGGCCGCAACGGACGCCCGTCGCGGCCGAGCAGCGTCGCGCCGTGCATCTGGCCGGACAGGCCGATGCCGCTGACGGATGCGGTCTCGCGCGGATGAAGCCGGGCGAGGTCATCGACCGCGCCGACGCTTGCCGCCACCCAATCATCCGGATTCTGCTCGGACCACAGCGGCTTCGGATGCGACAGCGTCAGCGGACGCGACGCCGTCGCGACCAGCGCGCCCGCCTCGTCCTCCAGCACGGCCTTCACGCCGGATGTGCCGACATCCAGTCCGAGAAACACGAGTCTCACTCCTCCCACACACGGCACCGGTCGTGAGCGATCTGCGTCGCTTCGAAACCAGCGTTCCCTCTTTTCTTTCTGCCCAGTGCTCACCGACGCCGCGCCAGCAGCGGCGGCCGGCTCAGGGCAGATTGTCCCGCATCACGATGTCGATGCGGATCGTTTCCTGTTCACTCAGCAGCGGCTCGCCCCGCGCCAACGCCAGCAGCACGCGCACCGCCGACCGCGCCTCGTGCCCCGGGTTCTGCGAGATGACCGCATCCATCACGCCGTTCAGCAGCAGCTTGCGCGTCACCGCGGTCACGTCATGGCCGACGAACACGATATTGCCGGCGCGGCCGGCCTCGGTCAGCGCCTTGGCAACGCCGGCTGTGCCGGCACCGACATTGTACAGACCGACAATGTCGCCATGCCGGGCCAGCAGCTGGCCCATGAGGTGTTCTGAGCGATCATCCTCATCATGCCCCTCAAGCACGGGCAAAACCTCAAGTTGCCGATGCTCGGCAGCGATGACTTGGGTGAAGCCGAAGATGCGTTCGGCATGGTCGCGCAGGCCTTGCGAGCCAGCCATGATCGCCAGCCGTCCCGTCCTGCCGCCGACGAAGCGCCCCACCAGCGCGCCGGCGCTGCGGCCGGCGGCGATGTTGTCGATCCCGACATAATGGTGCCGCCGCGACGAGGGCACATCCGACACCAGCGTCACCACCTTGGCGCCGGCCTCGACAAGGTCGTTGATGGCGGCGCGCACGCTCGGATGATCGAGCGCGACCACGGCGACGCCATCGACGCGGCCAACCAGATCTTCAAGCTTGCCGGCCAGGACGCCTGGATCAAACACATCGGTGGTGACAATGTCGACCGATAGCCGGCGTGCGGCCATCCAGGTCCCCAGCTCGCCGAGATGCGCCTCGATCTGCTGCATGAACAGGTTGATGCCGGCCGGCATCACAAAGGCAAAGCGCCGCGAGCGTGCCCTTGCGAGCTCCGACGCCGCCGCATGGGGCTGGAACGCGCTCCGCGCCATCGCATCCTTGACGCGCTGAACCGTATCCGGTCGTACCCCCGGCCGGTTGTGGAGCACGCGATCGACCGTGGCGAGGCTGACGCCCGCCTGCCGCGCGATGTCCCGCAATGTCAGCGGCGCGTTCATGCTCCTCCCCGTATGGTTGAAGAAACCTTAGCGCGGTTTTTGAGGTACGCAACTCATTTCTGAGGTGAGACCATCATGGGCCGCAAGCGGATGGCCCCGATATCCAGCCTGCTGACAGCGTGCCCCACACCGCTCTCTGGGATTATGGGTCCCGGCGCAAGACCGGGACGGCAGAGCGGTTTGTCGCGCGAACATTCCGTCTCACCACGCATCGCTGCGCCCGCAACGACGACGGAGAGATGCGATGACGGAGGAGAGAGCCTGCATTATCCGAAGGCCCTCGTCCCTCCTCAAACGACTACGGCGTGCAGCTGAAGCTCGCGGCCTGCGCGACCGGGCCCGTCTTGTAGCGCGGCCAGGAGGGCCAGCGGCACAGCGGCAGGCTGCGTGTGACGGTGAACGCGGGCGCTTCGATCGTCTGCTCGACGACTTCCAGATCGCCCGGCGCCTTGCCGCTCTCGACCCAGTCGACCAGCACACTCAGCATGTCGACATTGGCCGGCGCACCATTGCCGACATGATCGACGCCCGGCGCCGTGTAGAGCCGCGCGAACTCCGCCGTCTCGGCCTTGCCGAGCTTGCGCTCGACCGCCTCGAAATAGCGGATGCCGGCGTAAGGGCTCTGCGCGTAGTCGGCCATGTGCTCGAGGATCACGAGCCGGCCGCCCCGCGCGCGGAAGCGGCTCAAATCCGGATTGGTGGAGTCCATCAGCTGCGAGACCTGCAGCAGGCGGTCCTTGTAATCCTCCGGGCGATATCTGGTGACGTCGAGCTTGGGATCCCTGGCAAACACATATTGCGTGCCGCCGGCGCCGAACACCCAGGCGATGCCGTTCGCTTGTGTCGGCGGCTGCGTCGGCGCCGCCTTGCCGAGCCACCACGAGATCCAGCCGCCGGCCGAGGCGAAGCCCTCGGTGTCCTCGCCGGAGATACCCCATCCCGGATAGTCATCGAGGCCGTTGGCCAGCGGAAACGAGAATGTGTAAGGTGCATGCAAGGTCGCGATCGCCTTCACCTGCGCATCGCTCAGGCAGGCATCGCCGCTGTTGCCGTCGGGACAGCGCAGGCTCTCGGGCTTGAAGCTTGCCTTGCAGCCGACGGCATCCGCGACAAGGCCATCCTCGGCGCCATCAGCCTTGTCGCAGGTCTTGCGCACCGCGTCCGCCACCAGCTTGACCTGCGCCGGGCTGATCCAGCCCTCGCCCATCGTCACCAGCCCGCCGCGCGTGCCGGCATGCTGCAGCCCGACCCAGTTGATGACCGGCACGCGGGCGAAGATGCCGTCGAAATCGTCCGGGTAGCGCTGCGCCATGGTCAGCGCCTCGCGGCCGCCCTCCGACGAACCCATGAAGTACATCTTGTCGGGCGCCTTGCCATAGGCGCGCTTGACGATGCCGACCGCCGCATCGCGCACCTTCTTGTAGGCGACATGGGCGAAATTCTCGAACGCCTCGTCGTTGAGCGCAAAGGTCTGCGGCGGCTCGCCTTGCTTGGATTCGTGGCCGGAGTCGGTGCCGTAGGTGACGAAGCCGCGCGCGAGCGGCGAGGCCTTGTCGAACGGATAGGCCGGCGGCAGGCCGAGACCGGTGATCAGCACGCCGTTGAAGCCGCCGCCGCCGTATTGCAACGCGCGCCCGTTCCAGTCGGTCGGCAGATTGACCTCGAATTTGATCGGCGGTGCCGCCGGATCCCTCGGCGCGATATGGCCGAGCACCTTGCAGAACGCCGGATTTGCGGGCGCAACCCGCGCCGCCGGCGATCCGGCCTTCTCCGCCACGGTCAGTTGCGACGGCGCCTGCATGGCGGCGCTGTCGATCCGCATCGCGCCATCGGAGAGACTTGCCAAGCCGCTGCAGGTCGCCGTGGCGTCGCCGACCAGGGCCGCAGCGCCCGCGGAACCGATCGTCGTCAGCGTCAACAGGCCGGCGAGCGCGCTCGCACGCGGCCAGCTCGTGAATGTCGTCATATCTGTTTCCTCACCTGTCCGTCCCGTTGAGCCGGGATCTCGAATCCGCGCCGTCGCGGCGCGGATTCACTGGTCGTGTTCTAGCAGAGCGATGTCTAGAACGGCAGCCCGACATAGTTCTCTGCGAGCGACCGCTGCGCGGCCTCGGAGGAGAACAGATAGGCGAACTCGGTGTCCTGCAGCTTGTCTTCATAGGGCAGGCGATCGGGGAAACGATGCAGCAGGGTCGTCATCCACCAGGAGAAGCGCTGCGCCTTCCAGATCCGCGCCAAGGCGCGCTGCGAATAGCCGTCGATACCGCGGTCGTCGCCCTTTTTGTAGTGATCGACCAGCGCGTGGTAGAGATAATAGATGTCGGACGCAGCCGAGTTCAGCCCGCGCGCGCCGGTCGGCGGCACGATGTGCGCAGCATCGCCGGCGAGGAACATCCGGCCGTAGCGCATCGGCTCGGCGACGAAGCTGCGCAGCGGCGCGATGCTCTTCTCGATCGACGGCCCGGTGATCAGCTTGGCCGCGATCTCCGCCGGCAGCCGCAGCTTCAGCTCCTCCCAGAACGCGTCGTCGCTCCAATCCTCGACCTTGTCGGTGAGCGGCACCTGGATGTAGTAGCGGCTCAGCACCTGGGAGCGCAGCGAGCACAAAGCGAAGCCGCGCTCGTGCTTGGCGTAGATCAGTTCCGGCGACACCGGCTTGGTGCGGGAGAGCACGCCGAGCCAGCCGAACGGATAGACCCGCTCATATTCCTTGATCTTGTCCTGCGGGATCGACTTGCGGCTGACACCGTGAAAGCCGTCGGCGCCGATGATGTAGTCGCAGTCGACGCGGATCAGCTCGTCGCCGCTTCGGTAGGTCACGTAAGGCGCGTCGGAGGCGATGTCGTGCGGGGTCACGTCGTGGGCATTGTGCACGACCTTGCCGCCAAGCCTGTCGCGCGCCTCATAGAGATCACGGGTCAGTTCGGTCTGGCCGTAGACCATCACCGAATTGCCGCCGGAATACTTGTGCAGGTCGACGCGGTCGAGTTTGCCGTTATGGGCGATGTAGAAACCGTGATGGATCTCGCCCTCGCGGTCCATGCGCTCGCCGCACTGCGCTTCGCGCATCAGCTTGGCGAAACCGTGCTCGAGCACGCCGGCACGGATGCGCGACAGCACGTAGTCGCGGCTGGACTTTTCGAGGATGATCGTATCGATCCCCTGCAGGTGCAGGAGCTGCGACAGCATCAGGCCCGAGGGGCCGCCGCCGATGATACAGACTTGGACTTTCATGAGGCATCTCTCCCGGATTCGCGAAGGGCCGATTTTTGGGTTTGCTTTTCAGTCGCGGAATTTAGCAAGGATTGCGCTCGTCCACTTGGATGGACGCAGCATTCTCTTGCACTTTTCCGGCATCGCGCCGGAACGGCGCAGCGGTATCCAGACCCGGCCGGATCAGCCGGCCGCCCCGGCCTCGGTCGAAACGCCCATCGCGCGGCGGTAGTCGCGCGGACTGGCCCCCGTATGACGCTTGAAGAAGCGGCAGAAATAGGCCGGGTCCTTGAAGCCGAGCTCGAACGCCAGCTTGGACACCGGCGCTGCAATATAAGTGAGCCGCCGGCAGGCCTCGCGGGCGAGCCGCGCATGCACGATGTCCAGCGCGGACTGGCCGGTTTCGGCCCGCGTCAGACGGTTCAGCCGCTCCGGCGTCATGCCGAGCTCGTCGGCATAGCGCGCCACCGACCAGTGGTCGCGGTGGTGCGCCTCGACCAGCACGATGAACCGGGTGAACAGCGCCGCATGCCCGCTGCCGCGCCGCGCGCCCTGCGACTGCCGCGCGCTCTGCTGCGCCAGTCGCCAAACGATCGAGCGCCCAAGCCAATGCGGCACCGGCGAGGCTGCGGAATCCGCGGCAGCGAACTCATCGGCGAGGTCGACGAGCAGCGCGCCGATGCGGCCCGTCGCGACGGCCTTGGGCTCGAGATGCAGGATTTGCGGCGTTGCAAACAGATCGCGCAGCGCCTCGCCCGTCGCCGGCACATCGCCCTCGACCACGGCGCGCGGATTGAACGTGAGGACGAAGCCGTCGGTCTCGCGCGAGAAGCGGAAGGCGTGGACCACGCCGGGCGGGATGATCACCGCGACCGGGCCGGTGCAACGCTCGCGGCTTTCGTCCAAGGCGATCTCGGCGGGGCCGGAGCCGACCCAGAGGATCTGGTGCAGACCCTGATGGGTGTGGGCCTCGATCTCCCAGCGATAGAGCCGGCTGCGCACCTGGATCGGCTCGATATGCAGCATGTCCGGCTGCGCGGCGGAGGCCTCGCCATACAGCGCAAAGGCAGGGATCGACGGCTTGGTGCGAAAGCGCGGCATGATCGGGAGCTAAACCCGAATGTCGGAAAAGTACAAGTCTTGACCGCCGTTCGTGTCTCACGCGGCGCCCGTGGCTCGGATAGGTTCGTGACAAGAACAACAACGACCACACTCAATGGAGAGGAGGCCCCGAGATGTTCACGTTCGACCCGTATTCGGCTGCGGTCGATGCCGACCCGTTCCCGTTCTACAAGACCTTGCGCGACGCGCATCCCTGCTTCTGGAGCCAGCAAGCGCAGATGTGGATCCTGTCGCGCTACGCCGATGTCGCGGCGGCCGGCACCAACTGGCAGACTTATTCCTCGGCCAAGGGCAACCTGATGACCGAGCTGCCGAACCGCGCTGGCGCCACGCTCGGCACCACCGATCCGCCGCGTCATGACCGGCTGCGCGGCCTGGTTCAGCACGCTTTCATGAAGCGCAATCTGGAAAGCCTGTCCGGCCCGATCCGCGACATCGCACGCGCCAGTGCCGAGGCGCTGCGCGGCCAGGAGCGCTTCGACTTCATCGAGGCGTTCTCCTCGAAATTCACCGTGCGCGTGCTGTTCGCCGCGCTTGGCCTGCCGCTCGGCGACGAGCAGACGGTGCGCGACAAGGCGGTGCTGATGGTGCAGAGCGATCCGGTGAGCCGCGCCAAGGGTCCGCAGCACATCGCCGCCTATAATTGGATGCAGGACTATGCGGCGAGCGTCATCGCCGAGCGCCGCGCGCGGCCGCAGAACGATCTGATCTCGCATTTCAGCATGGCCGAGATCGATGGCGACAGGCTCGACGAGCGCGAGGTGCTGCTGACGACGACGACCTTGATCATGGCTGGCATCGAGTCGCTCGGCGGCTTCATGAGCATGCTCGCCTACAATCTTGCCGATCACCCTGACGCGCGCCGGGCCGTGGTCGCCAATCCCGATCTCCTGGCCGACGCGGTGGAAGAGTCGCTGCGCTTCAACACCTCGGCCCAGCGCTTCCGCCGCTGCCTGCAGAAGGACGTCACCCTGCATGGCCAGACCATGCGCGAAGGCGACTTCGTCTGCCTCGCTTACGGCTCCGCCAATCGCGACGAACGGCAGTTTCCCAATCCCGATGTCTACGACATCACGCGCAAGCCGCGCGGCCATTTCGGCTTCGGCGGCGGCGTGCACGCCTGCCTCGGCAGCGCGATCGCGCGCATGGCGATCAAGATCGCCTTCGACGAACTTCACAAGGTCGTGCCGGAGTATCGCCGGACCCAGGAGCAGCTGCCCTGGATGCCGTCATCGACCTTCCGCAGCCCGATGTATCTGGAGCTGACGGTGCATTAGTTGGGAGAGGGATCGGAGACTGCACGATGACAGTCGTTTCGTCTCCGCATCTACAAACTATCGCCCACGACAGATGACGAGGGACGGCAAGAAACAAAGCAAGAGAGAGAGGGAACGAACAATCGAGCGGCAAGGACGGTGCACCCTCTCCCCTTGTGGGAGAGGGTGGATCGCATGAGCGCAGCGAAATCCTAGCCGGGTGAGGGGTCTCTCTCCGCGAGCTCCCGTGCGGATGGAGACCCCTCACCCGCCTCCGATGCTTCGCATCTCCGGCCCCCTCTCCCGCAAGGGGAGAGGGGGCACCGAGCAAGTCTCCACTCATCGAGTTCCACTAGCAGTGAAGGTCATCCACGCTGCGAGAGGAGGACACGAATAGACAATATCAATCAGCAAGGATGCAGCTCAAACCAGCGCACCGAGATCCGCGGCGTTGAAGCCCTTGAGGCTGGACTTGTCGCCGGCCTTGATCTTGGCGACCCAGTCGGCATCGCTGATCAGCACGCGGCCGACCGCGATGAGATCGAATTCGTCCTTGGCCATGCGCTCCAGCAATGCGTCGAGATCGGCCGTCGTCGACGGCTTGCCGGCAAACGCCGAGAAGAAGTCCCCGGACAGGCCGACAGAGCCGACGCTGATGGTGGCCGCGCCCGTGATCTTCTTCGCCCAGCCGGCGAAGTTCAGGCCCTTCTCGCCGTCGATCTCCGGGAATTCCGGTTCCCAGAAGCGCCGCTGAGAGCAGTGCAGGATGTCGACGCCGGCATCGACCAGCGGCTGCAGCCAGTCGCCCATCAGGGCCGGCGTCTCGGCGAGACGCGCCGCGTAGTCCTGCTGCTTCCATTGGCTGACGCGCAGGATGATCGGGAAGTCCGGGCCGACCGCCTTGCGGATGGCGGCGACGATCTCGCCGGCAAAGCGCGAGCGCTCCTTGATGGTAGCGCCGCCATAGCGGTCCTCGCGCTTGTTGGTGCCGGCCCAGAAGAACTGGTCGATCAGATAGCCGTGCGCGCCATGGATCTCGACGGTGTCGAAGCCGGTGCGCTTGGCGTCAGCCGCGGCCTGCGCGAACGCCGCGACGGTGTCGGCGATGTCGTTCTCGGTCATCACCTTGCCGCGCGGCTTGTCCGGCGCGACCAGGCCCGACGGGCTCTCCACCGGCGCATCCGGCTCCCAGCGGCTCATGCCCTTGGTCGAGCCGGTGTGCCAGATCTGCGGCGCGATGCGGCCACCGGCGGCGTGCACGGCGCTCGCCACGCTCTGCCAGCCGGCCAGCGCAGCATCACCGTGGAAGAAGGGAATGTTGGGCTCGTTCTTGGAGGCCGGGCGGTTGACCACCGTGCCCTCGGTCAGGATCAGCCCCACGCCGCCTTCAGCGCGGCGGCGGTAATAGGCGACGTTGGCCTCGCCGGGAATGCCATTCGGCGCCGCGTTGCGCGTCATCGGCGCCATGACGATGCGGTTCTTCAGCTCCAGCGTCTTCAGACGGAAGGGACGAAACAGCACGCTGGTATCGAGATCGGACATTCAGAAGGCTCCATTGCGTTCGGAACCGCTCCAGTATACTTCGTAAACCTGAAGTCAATCAGGCACCTGAAGTCGCTCAGGTATATCCGAGGAAACCACTGCCGTGACGGCCGCGCCGAATGCAGAAACCACCCCGCCGCGCTGCAAGCCGCAGCACTTCTCGTCGGAATGCCCGAGCCGGGTGCTGATCGACCAGATCGCCGACAAATGGTCGATGATGGTGCTGGCCGTGCTCGATTCCGGCCCGCTGCGCTTCAACGCCATCAAGAAACAGCTCGAAGGCGTCACCCAGAAGGCGCTGACGCAGTGCCTGCGCCGTCTCGAGCGTAACGGCCTCGTCTCGCGCGAGGTGATCGCGGACTCGCCCGTGGCGGTTCAATACGAGATCACGCCGCTCGGCCGCACCCTGCAGCCGCCGTTCCGCGCGCTCTACGCCTGGACCATCGCCAAGATGCCCGAGGTCGAGCAGGCGCGTCAGGCGTTCGATCAACGCTGGGCGCGCTGATATCGTACGGCAGTGCCCGCCGTGGACCCCGGCGGCGGTTGAAGAACCAGCGGCACCGGAGCTGCCCTCAGCTTGTTGATGCCAGCAGCCTACTGGTCGGAACGCAGCGGTTGGATCGGCTGATTCTTGGCATCCGCACCCTGCACATCGTCTCCGATCGTAAACGAATCGAGGTCGTGACCGACCACGAACGGGCCGCGATACGTCGTTCTCGTCCGCGCAATCAGCATGTCCTCGGGAACGTCCTGCACGGGCTTCAACGTCGCGAAGACGATGTGCGAGTAGACCGCGAGCTTCGGGCCGGCGATCGAGAAGATCTTGCCCGCCTCCTCAGGCGAGGAGTGGTGCGCTTCGATGTCGCGATAGGACGGATAGCTCTTCGACAGCTCCGGCTCGATCACGGCAACCTCGTGAACGAGGAGATCGGCGCCTTTCGCCGCGTTGGCGACCCGCTCGTCGTATTTGGTATCGCCGGAGAGCACCACCTTCTTGCCGTCATACTCGATCACGTAACCGAAGGATGGCTTGATCTTCTCACCGTGATTGACCTCGATCGCCGTCACCTTGACGCCGTTCTTGTCGTAGACCGGTCCCGGCTCGATATCCTTGACCACGAAGGCGACGCCCTCCGGAGGGAGATGTTCGTCGTCCTCGCGAATCCGAATGTCCTCGGCAAACGCCTTGGTCAAATTCTCGGTCATCGCCACCGTTCCCATGGGACCAAAGACGATCATGGGAGACTTGCGCGACGCCCAGGGCGTTCCGATCCAGCCGCTCAGCCACATGTCCGGCAGCCCGACGAGATGATCGGAGTGCAAATGAGTGATGAAATGCGCGGTGATGGAGCCGAGAGCGACCCGTTTCTGAAACAGCCTGATCGTCGAGCCGCGGCCAAAGTCGAACAGCAGCTTTTCAGGGCCGGCCTCGATCAATGTCGACGCGCTGAAGCTGCTCACGCGCGGCGTCGGCGTTCCCGTTCCGAGCAATGTCACCTTCATCGTTTCGGCGCTCGCAGCCTGTCCGGACACGAGCATGGCCACCGTCAAGAGTGTCGGCCCGATTCGCATTATCTCTCTCCTTTTCTTGTTGGTCTTGTTGTTCGTCGTCTTGGCCGAGTCCAAACCGCTACTGAAACGCCACTTCCGCGAAGCTGCGCAGCTTCCGCGAATGCAGCCGCTCCGACTCCTGGTGCTTCAAGAGCTCCAGCGCCTTGAGGCCGATCTGGAGATGCTGGCCGACGCGCTGGCGATAGAAGTCGCTGGCCATGCCCGCGAGCTTGATCTCGCCATGCAGCGGCTTGTCGGAGACGCAGAGCAAGGTGCCGTAGGGCACGCGGAAGCGATAGCCATTGGCGGCGATCGTGGCCGATTCCATGTCGAGCGCGATCGCGCGCGACTGCGACAGCCGCCGGATCACGGCCGGACCGGAGATCTCCCAGTTGCGATTGTCGACGCTGGCCACCGTGCCGGTGCGCATCACCCGCTTCAGCTCGAAGCCGGAATAGCCGGTGACCGTCTCCACGGCCTCCTCGAGCGCGACCTGCACCTCGGCGAGCGCCGGGATCGGCACCCAGGGCGGCAGCTCCTGGTCAAGCACGTGATCCTCGCGGACATAGCCGTGCGCCAGCACATAGTCGCCGAGCCGCTGCGTGTTGCGCAGGCCTGCGCAATGGCCGACCATCAGCCAGGCATGCGGCCGCAGCACCGCGATGTGGTCGGTGACGTTGCGCGCGTTGGACGGCCCGGTGCCGATGTTGATCAAAGTGATGCCCTGATGTCCGGGCTCGACAAGGTGAAGCGCCGGCATCTGTGGCGTGCGCGCCGGCGCGGAGCCCGTCGTGCCGCCACCGAGACGCGCATTACGGGTGATGACGTTGCCCGGCTCGACGAAGGCCTCGGCTGCCCCCTGCCCGGCCACCAGCTGCTGCCGGCACCAATCGGCGAACGCATCGACGTAGAACTGGTAGTTGGTGAAGATCACGAAGTTCTGGAAATGGTCGGGATCCGTGCCCGTATAGTGATAGAGCCGGCGCAGCGAGTAGTCGACGCGCGCGGCGCGAAACAGCGACAGCGGCTCCGGCATGCCCGGCTTCAGCTCGAGCGTGCCGTCGGCGATTGCATCGTCCATCGTCGAGAGGTCCGGCGCGTCGAACACGTCGCGCAGGGAACGCGTCACCAGCGGGCTCTCGTGATGCGGCAGCGCCGTCTCGATGTTGATGTCGCGCCGATAGGCGAAATGCACCGGGATCGGCTCGGCGGATTCGCCGATCTCGACCGGCACGCCGTGATTTTCGATCAGGAGGCGGATCTGCTCGGTGAGATAGGAGCGGAACAGGTCCGGCCGCGTCACGCTGGTTTCGTGCACGCCAGGCCCCGCGACGAAGCCGTAGGCGAGCCGCGAGTCCAGCCGGGCATGGCTCGCGGTGGTCAGGCGCACGAACGGATATGTCGCCCGGATCCGCATCGCCGGCACCACGCCATTGGCATAGGCCTCGAAATGGCCGCGCAAATACGCCGTGTTGCGCTCATAGATCTCTTCGAGGCGGGCCACAGCGGCGGCGGCGTCGGTAAAGGTCTCGGTCGGTAAGGGTTGCGGCGATTGCACGGTCAAAGGCGGCCTCATCTTGCGGAAGCCGATGGTAAGCGAAGCCGCCGCTCCGGCGCAACGCTCGCCGGCGATTCTTCAAGCCCCCGCCGGAGGCACCCTCCCCGCGCAGTGGCGCGAGGAGGGCGAACGTGTCAGCCCTTGGCGAGCTGCACGTCGAGATCGTGCAGCACCTGGTAGCAGGGCAGCACCTGGGCGACCGAAGCGTTGGGCTCGCGGCCCTCCTTGATCGCGGCGAAGAACTCGCGGTCCTGCAGCTCGATGCCGTTCATGGAGACGTCGACCTTGGAGACGTCGATCTTCTCCTCCTTGCCGTTCACCAGATCGTCGTAGCGGGCGATGTAGGTGCCGGTGTCGCCGATGTAGCGGAAGAAGGTGCCGAGCGGGCCGTCATTGTTGAACGACAGCGACAGGGTGCAGATCGCGCCGTTGGCGGCCTTGAGCTGGATCGACATGTCCATGGCGATGCCCAGCGTCGGGTGGATCGGTCCCTGGATCGCGTTGGCCTTCACAATCGGCGAGCCCGCCTGATAGGCGAACAGGTCGACGGTATGGGCGGCGTGGTGCCACAGCAGATGATCGGTCCAGCTGCGCGGCTGGCCCAGCGCATTCATGTTGGTGCGGCGGAAGAAGTAGGTCTGCACGTCCATCTGCTGGATGTGGAACTCGCCGGCCTTGATCTTCTTGTGCACGAACTGATGGCTGGGGTTGAAGCGCCTTGTGTGGCCGCACATCGCGACCAGCTTGGTCTCCTTCTGCAGCTCGACGACCTGCTGCGCGTCCTTCAGCGAATCCGCGAGCGGGATCTCGACCTGGACGTGCTTGCCGGCCTTGAGGCAGTCGATTGCCTGCGCCGCATGCATCTGCGTCGGCGTGCAGAGGATCACGGCGTCGACCTCCGGCAGCTTCAGGCTGTCGGCGAGTTCGGTCGAGACGTGCTTGATGCCGTATTTGTCGGCGACTTCCTTGGTCTGGTCGAAGCGGCGCCCCACCAGCGACACCACCTCGACGCCATCGATGTTCTTGATGCCGTCGAGATGCTTGATGCCGAAGGCGCCGGCGCCGGCAAGCGCGACCTTGATGGTCTTGCTCATATCAGTTGTTCTCCAGGATCAGATGGCCGACCGCAGTGTTGCTGGCCGGCACATGGTAGAAGCGGTGACGCACGGTCGGCGCGTTGCCCTTCTTGGTCTCGTTGACGTCGCTCATGGCGCCGCGTGCGATCAGCCACATCACGAGTTCGATGCCCTCGCTGCCGGCCTCGCGCACGTAGTCGATATGCGGCACCTTGGAGAGCCCTTCGGGATCGTTGATGAGCTTATCCAGGAACATATTGTCCCATTCGCGATTGATCAGGCCCGCGCGCGGGCCCTGCAGCTGGTGGCTCATGCCGCCGGTGCCCCAGATCTGCACGTTGAGCGGCTCGTCATAGCTCTCGATCGCCTTGCGGATCGCCTTGCCCAGCATGAAGCAGCGGCGGCCCGACGGCACCGGATATTGCACGACGTTGACGGCGAACGGGATCACCGGGCACGGCCACGCATCGACCTGACCGAAGATCAGGCTGAGCGGCACGGTGAGGCCGTGGTCGACGTCCATCTTGTTGACGATGGTGAGATCGAAATCGTCCTGGATCACCGACTGCGCGATATGCGCGGCGAGCCGCGGGTGGCCGATCACCTTCGGCACGGGGCGCGGGCCCCAGCCCTCGTCGGCCGGCTGATACTCGGCGGCGGTGCCGATCGCAAAGGTCGGGATCATTTCCAGGCTGAAGGCGGTCGCGTGGTCGTTGAAGACCAGGAACACGACGTCCGGCTTCTGCTCCTTTTCCCACTGCTTGGCGAAGTCGTAGCCTGCGAACACCGGCTTCCAATAATCCTCGCCGGTCTTGCCGAGGTCGAGCGCCGCGCCGATCGCCGGAACGTGCGAGGTGAAAACGCTTGCGGAGATCTTGGCCATTTACTTCTTCTCCCCGGTGTAGCGGTTGCCCTCAGGCGAGCGGCCGCCCTTCACCATCATGTCGCGGTATTGTTCTTCGGTCATGCCGGTCATGCTGCCGGCCATCTGCTGAAAGCTCTTGCCATCGGTCGCACCGATCTTGGCGAGGAAGTAGATGTTGCCGCCAAGCGCAATGCAGCGGTTCAGGTCACGATCGAGCACCGCCTGCTTCTGCTCCTCGCTCATCGGCCATTCGTCGAGATAGGCGCGCTCATTGGCCTTGAAGCGGGCGCGGTTCTCCGCCTTCATCAGTGACATGCAGAACTGGTTGAGGTGATAGCCCATCCGCGACATGTCCGCGTCGAAGATGGTCGTGCCGGGAACGTCGGTATAGGGTTTGTCGAGCGACATCGCTTCCCTCCTTCAGGATTCTTCGGGCCAGTAAAGCCGCATCGGGTTGTCGACCAGGAGCTTGTGCTGCAGCTCCGCGGTGACGGCGATATGCGGAATGAAATCGACCAGCAGGCCGTCATCCGGCATGTGGTCCTTCAGGTTCGGATGCGGCCAGTCGGTGCCCCACAGCACGCGATCGGGGAAGGTCTCGACGATGCGCTTCGCAAACGGCACCACGTCGCGATAGGCGTTCTGCTCGCCATTCAGCGCCGGCGGTCCCTTGACCGAGAGACGCTCCGGGCAACTCACCTTGGACCAGACGTTTGGGTGCTCGCGCATGAACTTCACGAACAGCTCGAACTCCGGACCGTCGACCGGCTTGGTGACATCGGGGCGGCCCATGTGGTCGACGACCACGGTGGTCGGCAGCGAGGTGAAGAAGTCCCACAGTTCCGGCAGGTCGACCGCCTCGAAATAGATCACGACATGCCAGCCGAGCTTGCTGATGCGGTTGGCGATCTCGATCAGCTCGTCCTTGGGCGTGAAGTCGACCAGGCGCTTGACGAAGTTGAAGCGGACGCCGCGCACGCCGGCGTCGTGCATCGCCTGCAACTCGGCGTCGGTGACGCTGCGCTTCACCGTGGCGACACCGCGGGCCTTGCCGTTGGAATGCACGAGCGCATCGACCATGGCGCGATTGTCGGCGCCGTGGCAGGTCGCCTGCACCACGACATTACGGGCGAAGCCGAGATGGTCGCGCAGCGCGTAGAGCTGGTGCTTGGACGCATCGCAGGGTGTGTACTTCCGCTCGGGCGCATAGGGAAATTCGGCGCCGGGGCCGAACACGTGGCAATGCGCATCGACGGATCCGGCCGGCACCTTGAAGCGCGGCTTCGACGGGCCGTCGTACCAGTCGAGCCATCCCGGGGTCTTCTGGAACTCCATGAGGTTCCCTACTCCTTGGACTTGATCTTGTTGAGAATGCGATCGGCCTCGGTGCGCCAGTCCGGGCTGCGCGCGAATTCTTTCGTGCCACGCGCACCGAACAGGCCGTCATCGGCGAGATCGGCGACCCAGGCCTGGCGCTCGGCGGTCCCCTCCGCCGACCAGGGCGTCAGCCCGATATCACGCACGGTCTCGGCGACCTCCCGCACCTCCTCGGCGCGGCGGCGGCCATGCTCGATCACGCGCTGAAAGAAATAGGCGCCCTGCTTCTCCCAGTCGATGCCGGGAAACGTCTCCTGCAGCGAGGCGATCACCGCATCCTCGACGCCGTAGGCGCGCGCAGTGGTGAAGCTCTCGATCACCATCGCCTCGAGGCCCTTGATCATGATGCTGCGGCACATCTTGGTCGCCGAGGCCACGCCGAGCTTGTCGCTGGCCGCCTTGGCGGCGAAGCCGAGCTCGTTGAGCAGCGGCGCCAGCTCGCGCGCCCCGGCGCCACCGAGCAGCAGCGGCACCTTGATGCGATAGGGCGGCACCGAGGTCATGACGGCGCCCTCGACATAGCGCCCGCCTCCCCCATCGATCAGCGCGGCGGCGCGCTGCTTGGCGCCGGGCGAGGCCGAGTTGAAATCGAGGAACCAGGCACCCGGCTTGATGGTCACAGCGCAGGCCTCGGCGACCGCCACGTCCTGGCTCGCGGTGACCGCGGAGACGATGAAGTCGGCCTGCGCCGCCAGTTCGGCATGCGAGGCCGCCAGCGTCACGCCGATGCCGTCGGCGTGGCTGCGCAACGCATCACCACGCGAGTCCTCCAGCTTGACGTCATAGGCAGAGACGCGCACGCCGTCCTTGCGCAGATCCTCGGCGAGGATCTTGCCGACCTCGCCGTAGCCGATCAGCCCGACATGCCATCGGTTCGAAGGATTTTGGTTGGACGCCGCCGTCATGCTCGATCAATCGATGTATTTGAGCCCGGCCTTCGCCAAGGGCTCGCGCATCTTGTACATGTCGAGACCGAGCACGCCCGACGCCAGCTTCTCGCGCTTGTCGGCCTCGTTGGCCTCGCGCGCAGCGGCGGCATCGGCCGCCTGATGGGCGACCGCGGCCGGCACCACGACGATGCCGTCGACATCGGCGACGATCACGTCGCCCGGATTGACAGCCGCCCCGGCGCAGACGATCGGGATGTTGACCGAGCCGAGCGTCGCCTTGACAGTGCCGCGCGCCGAGATCGCGCGCGAGAATACCGGGAACTGCATCTCGGTGAGGTCGGCGACGTCACGCACGCCGCCGTCGATCACAAGTCCCTGGGCGCCGCGGGCGCGAAAACTGGTGGCGAGCAGGTCGCCGAAGAAGCCGTCGGTGTTCTCGACCGTGCAGGCCGCGACGACGACGTCGCCGGGCTGGATCTGCTCAGCCGCGACATGCAGCATCCAATTGTCGCCGGGCTGCAGCAGCACGGTGACCGCGGTGCCGCACATTTTCGCCGTGGGGTAGATCGGGCGCATGTAGCACTGCATCAGGCCGACGCGGCCCATCGCCTCGTGGATGGTGGCGACGCCGAACTTGGACAGCTTCTCGACCGCCGCCCTGTCGGCGCGGGTGATCTTCGTCTTGACGATGCCGAGATTGTTCATGGATGTGCTCATCGCGATGGTCCTAAATCACTTGCCCTGGGCCTTCAACGCGGCGTCGAGCCGCGGGAACACGCGCCGCGCATTGCCTTCATAGATCTGGTGGCGCTGCTCGGGGGTCAGCTTGGCGGCCTCGATATAGCGCTTGGTGTCGTCGTAGTAGAAGCCGGTCTCCGGATCGATGCCGCGGACGGCGCCGATCATCTCCGACGCGAACAGGATGTTGTCGACCGGGATCACGCCGGTCAGCAGATCGATGCCGGGCTGGTGATAGACGCAGGTATCGAAGAAGATGTTGTTGAGCAGATGATCCTTCAACAGCGGCTTCTTGAGCTCCTGGGCGAGGCCACGGAACCGGCCCCAATGATAAGGCACCGCGCCGCCGCCATGCGGGATCAGGAACTTCAAGGTCGGGAAGTCCTTGAACAGGTCCGAGGTCAGGCACTGCATGAACGCCGTGGTGTCGGCATTGAGATAATGCGCGCCCGTGGTGTGGAAACAGGCGTTGCAGCTGGTCGAGACGTGGATCATCGCGGGGATGTCCAGCTCGACCATCTTCTCATAAATCGGATACCAATGCCGGTCGGACAGCGGCGGCGAGGTCCAGTGACCGCCCGACGGATCCGGATTCAGGTTGATTCCGACGAAGCCGTACTCCTTGACGCACTTCTCCAGCTCGGGAAGGCAGGTCTTGGGGTCGACGCCGGGCGACTGCGGCAGCATCGCGGCGCCGATGAAATGGTCCGGGAACAGCTTGCTGACGCGGTAGCACAGCTCGTTGCAAATCGCGGCCCAGGTCGAGGACACCTGGAAGTCGCCGATGTGGTGCGCCATGAAGCTCGCGCGCGGCGAGAAGATGGTGAGGTCGCTGCCGCGCTCCTTCATCTTCTTGAGCTGGTTGGCCTCGATGCTCTCGCGCAGCTCGTCGTCGCTGATCTTGAGCTCGGAGGCCTTCGGCATCACGGAAGCGTCCTTGATGCCCGCGATCTGCCGGTTGCGCCACTCTTCCAGCGCCTTCGGAGCCGTCGTGTAATGGCCGTGCACGTCGATGATCACGTCAGTCTCTCCCTCAGATTTTCTCGCGAGCCAGCGACGGTCGGCTCAGCAACGATCCGCTCAATGCGCCGCCACGGGGGCGCCGACATCCTTGCCGCTGGCGCGGCCTCCCGGTCCCACGACCTGCTTTACCACAAGGGCGAGCGCCGCGATCAAGCCGGGAACTGCGATCACGGTGAAAATCTCGCTGAAAGTCAGATGCCTCGCGGTCAATTCGGCGACCAGGAAGGAGCCGGCAATACCGCCGAAACGGCCGATGCCCATCATCCAGGCGACACCGGTGGCCCGGCCCTGGGTCGGATAGAAGGCGGCCGCCAGCGCCGGCAGCGACGACTGCGCCGTGTTCATGACGACGCCGGCGACGAACACGATCACCACCAGGAAGCCCATATTGCCGGCCGCCTGGCCGATCAGGAAGATCGTCACGGCGGTCAGCGCATAGCCGACCGCGACGATGCGGTTGGCGTTGAAGCGGTCCATCAGGAAGCCGAAGAACACCGCGCCGACGCCGCCGAGCGGGAACAGCGCCGAGATCAACGTCGCCGTCTGCGGGTTCAGCCCGACATCCTTGAACAGGATCGGCATCCAGTTGATCAGCGAATAGAAGATCACGAGCCCCATGAAATAGGTGATCCACAGCATCAGCGAGCCGATGCGCAGCACCGGCGACAGCACCATGCCGATGCCGGTCGCATTGACGCGCCGCGTCGTCTCGGCATGCTCCGGCTCCAGCATCACGAACTGGCCGATATCGTTCGCGGCCTGCGAGATCCGGCGCATCACCTTGCGGACACGCTCGACACTGGCGCCGCGCGACAGCAGGTAATGCACGGATTCCGGCAGGATCGCGATCAGCAGCACGGTCAGCACCAGCGGCGTGACGCCGCCGAGCACCAGCACGCTGCGCCAGCCCCATTGCGGGATCATCCAGGCGGCGAGGAAGCCGCCGCAGGCCGCGCCCAGCGGAAAGCCGCAGAACATCAGGTTGGTCATGGTGGCGCGCAGCCGGCCCGGGCAGTACTCGCTGAGCAGCGTCACGGCGTTGGGCATGGCCGCACCGAGGCCGAGGCCGGTGACGAAGCGCAGTACGGTGAGTTCCGTCAGGTTGGTCGCGAAGGCCGAGACGAGACAGGCGACGCCGAAGACCAAGACCGAGCCGACCAGCACCAGCTTGCGGCCGAGCCGGTCCGCCACGGGACCGGCGAGCAGCGCGCCGGCGGCAAGCCCGAACAGCGCCGCGCTCAGCACGGGTCCGAGCGCCGACTTCTCGATGCCCCACTCCTTCAACAGCGAGGGCGCGATGAAGCCGATCGCCGCGGTGTCGAAGCCGTCGAGCAGCACGATGCTGAAGCCGAGGGCGAAGATCAGCCATTGAAAGGCGGAGAACGGGTGATCGTCGAGAAAGGCCTGGACGTCGACACGGCCGGTCGTTGGCATCGCTTCTGCTTCCCTGGGTGCTGTTTCTGGCTCGTCAACCGAGGTCCACGAGGGCGCGCGGCACGCGCGATCGCCCTGCTGCTTCGGCGGCTTGACCGGCTATGTGACCGAGCGCGCCAGGGCACACCAGCGCCGGGGGACTTCTATCAGCTATTCCAAATCGGCATAAGATATCAAATGAGCCATGCTGATTTTAGAATGGGTCTGGAAAGCTTTGGCCATTTGTTTTTGCGAGACATAGGCGCCGCGGGCTCCACCCTCCCCTGGAGGGGAGGGTGGCACTGCCCGAAACGAGATCACCAGTGATTCAGCGCGGCAGCTTCCTGATCAGCGCGGTCGCCAGCTTGATCGTCTGCCGCGCCAGCGGCGTCGGCCGCTTGTGCGCCGAGGTGACGAAGCACAGCACGCTGGTCGGGGCGGGCTCGGTCAGGGGGCGAATGGCGAGCTCGCTGGCGCGGCCCGAGGCGGCGACGCCGCTCGGCGTCAGCACGGCGTGGCCGTAGCCGGCGCAGACGAGGTCGATGATCGAGGGCACGCTCGACACCTCCCAGGCGATGTCGAGCTTGATCCCGGCCAGCGCAGCCTGGGTCTCCAGCAATCTGCGCATCGCATGCACGCGCTCGGGCATGATCAGGCTGTAGCGCGACAGCTCGGCCATCGGCAGCGGCGCGGTGGTGCGGCGCTTGCCCTTGGGCGCATGGCTCACCAGCGCGAGCGGCTCCTGCAGCACCGGCGTGATCTCTATGCCGGCCTGGGCCTCGGGATTGTAGACCATGCCGACATCGATGCGTCCGGTGGTGACCCACTCCACCACATGCGTCGACAATCCTTCGACGACGGCCAGTCGCGCCGCCGGATACTCTTTCCGGAAGCGGTCGATCAGCGGCAGCGTCAATTGCCGCGCGATGCTCGGCGGCAGGCCGATGGTGACGCGGCCGACCGGCGCATCACGGCTGGCGCCGAGATCCTCGCGTGCATGCGCCACCAGCTGCAGCACGCCGACGCTGTGATCGAGCAGCCGCTTTCCCGCTTCGGTCAGTTCGACCCCGCGGCCATTGCGCGCGAACAGCTGCTGCTTCAGCTCCGATTCCAGCGCCCGCACCTGCCGCGACAGCGCCGGCTGTGCCACGTCGAGCACGCTCGCCGCCTTGCTGAACGAGCCGAGCTCGGCCACCTGCACGAAATATTCGAGCTGCTTGAGGTTCATGGGTGGGGGCCTCGAGCATCAGGCGTGAGGCGGCCCGGCCACCTACCCCACCCCCCATTGTCGTCCCTGCGAACGCAGGGACCCATACCGCGGAAAGCCGACGATTGAAAAAGGCTCTGCGTCGCCCTTCTTTGTCGACAATTTGGGCTGGCGGCTATGGGTCCCTGCGTTCGCAGGGACGACAGCCGAGCGTGGAGCCGCGCCGTGCCCGATCGTGTCCAACCTCGCCCCATCAGGTCAGCCCCATCTCAATTCAGCACGTTCACCGCAAAATTCAGCACCGACGCAAATCCCACCCAGCACGCATAGGGCACGAACAGCAGCGCCGCGATCCGGTCCTTGCGCCATTGCATCACGATGAAGGTCACGATCAGCACGAACATGCTGGCGATGATCACGAAGGCCGGCCACATCAGATGCGCGGTGAAGAACACCGGCGACCAGGCGAAGTTCAACACCAGCTGGCCCCACCACACCTGCATCACGGCACCGCTGACCACCCGCTCATAGGTACGCCAGCCGGCCACCGCGATCATGATGTAGAGCACCGTCCAGGCGATCGGAAACAGCCAGCCCGGCGGGGTGAACCAGGGCTTGTTCAGCGAGCCGTACCAGGCTCCCGGCAGGTTGGAGGCGCCGATGATCCAGCCGCCTCCGACCACGAGCGCCAGGAGGACGAGGAAATGCAGGATGGATCGGTTCATATTCCGCTCGGCGTGATTCGAAGGGTCCGTCCGCTGGCGATCGGCTGCCATGCGGCCGAGACACCCACGCGCGCACTGGACAGGGCTGCCCGGTGCGCGTAGCCAGGACATAACACAATGCGAGGAAAAGTCAGGGTTTTCGCCTGACGCTTACGTCCAGGGACCGGAACGCCGACCAAATCTGCGCCGGGGTCCTGAGAGCAGGAACGGAGTTTCGTCAGTGGCTGCTTCCCCGGCCCCCTCTTCAGCCATCGCCGCGATCGCGGCCGTCGAAGCCGGCCTCGCCGCGCAGGGCTATATCGCCAGCCGCCAGATCGCCACCGCGGTCTACCTGTCGCAGGCGATCGACAAGCCGATCCTGGTCGAAGGCCCGGCCGGCGTCGGCAAGACTGAGCTCGCCAAGGCGATCGCCGCCTGGCGCGGCCTGAAGATGATCCGGCTGCAATGCTACGAGGGGCTCGACGAGGCCAAGGCGCTGTACGAGTGGAAATACGCCAAGCAGCTGCTCTACACCCAGATCCTGAAGGACAAACTCGGCGAGGTGCTCGGTGGCGCCCAGACCCTGCATGCGGCGCTCAGCCAGCTGCATGATTTCGGCGACGTGTTCTTCTCCAAGGAGTTCGTCGAGCCGCGGCCGCTGCTTCAGGCCCTGCTCGAGCCCGAGGGCTGCGTGCTCCTCATCGATGAGATCGACAAGTCCGACGCCGAGTTCGAATCGCTGCTGCTGGAAATCCTCTCCGACTTCCAGGTCACCATCCCCGAGCTCGGCAGCATCGCCGCCGCCAGGCCGCCGACCGTGATCCTCACCTCCAATTCCGAACGCAATCTCGGCGACGCGCTGAAGCGGCGCTGCCTGCATCTGCATATCGGCTTCCCCGAGCAGCGGCTGGAGGAGCGCATCGTCGAGAGCCGCGTGCCTGGCATCTCGCAGACGCTGCGCCGCCAGCTCGTAGCCTTCATCCACGACATCCGCTCGCTCGACCTGAAGAAGCAGCCCTCGGTCAGCGAGACGATCGACTGGGCGCGGGTGCTGGTGCTGTTGCAGGCGGCCGAGCTCGGCCATGACCTGGTGAAGGACACGCTCAACGTGCTCTTGAAATACGAGTCCGACATTGAGGTGGCGCTGCCCCAGGTGACGACCTTCGTCGCCAAGGCGCAGCGCCAGAACATCTTCGGGTAGGTACCATGCAGGAGAACCTGCATCGGTTCTTCCGGGCGGCGCGCGGCGCCGGCGTACATGTCTCGCCGGCGGAGAGCATCGACGCCATGCGCGCGGTCGCAAGCATCGGCCTGTCCGACCGCACGGTGCTGCGTGACAGCCTGCTGCTGACCTTGGCCAAGAGCGAGGACGAGAAGAAGGCGCTCGGCGCCTGCTTCGACCTGTTCTTCGCCCATGTCGACCCGGCGCAGCCCGAGGCCAAGGACGACGAGGCGCAGCAGGACGCGGCGTCCAGCGAGGCCCAGACAGCGCAGCCATCAGACCAGTCGGTCCAAGACGAAGCGAATGCCGAGCTCGGCCCTCTCGCCCAGATGCTGCTGGCGCAGAACAGCGCCGACATCTCGGCCGCCATCGCCAACGCCTCCAGCGCCGTCGGCCTGTCCGAGATCCGCTATTTCACCCAGCGCGGCTTGTTCTCGAGCCGCATGCTGGAAACGATGGGCATCCAGCGGCTGCGCGACGATCTGGATGCGCTAAACGACAGCAACCCGGCCCAGGCCGAGCGGCTGCAGGCCGCGCTCGACGGCCTGCGCGACACCGTGCGCGATGCGGTCGCGCAAGCGCTCGCTTTGTACGGCCGCGAGGAAACCGAGAACCTGCGTCACGAGATCCTGCGCAACGCGCAGCTGTCGCGCATCGAGCCGCGCCAGGTCGCGGAGATGCGGGCGCTGATCCGGCAGATCGCCCGCCGGCTGCGCGAGCGCTACAGCAAGCCGCGCAAGCGCCAGCGCCGCGGCCATCTCGACGTCCGCCGCACGCTGCGCCGCAACGCAGCCTGGGGCAGCGTGCCCTTCCTCACCGCGTGGAAACGCCGGCATCGCGATCGCCCGAAGATCGTGGCGCTGTGCGACGTCTCCGGCTCGGTCGCTCGCGTGTCCGACTTCTTCCTGCTCTTGATCCACAGCCTGCACGACGTCGTCAGCGACGTCCGCTCCTTTGCCTTCTCCGGCCACCTGATCGAGGTCAGCGAGATCCTGGAGCAGAAATCCGCCGAGGAGGCGATGGCCGAGATCATGCACAAGGTCGGCTTCGGCTCGTCCGACTATGGCTCCTCGCTGGTGGATTTCGAGAAACAGTTCATGGCCGCGGTGACCCCGCAGACCACCGTGATCGTGCTCGGCGACGCCCGCAGCAACAAGCTCGACCCGCGCGCCGACATCCTGAAAGCCATCGCCGAACGCGCCAAGCGCGTGGTCTGGCTCAATCCCGAGGGCCGCATGACCTGGGGCTGGGGCGACTCCGAAATGCCGCGCTACCAGACCTTCTGCAACGTCGTCCGACCCTGCGCCACCGCGCAACAGCTCGAGCGTGCCGTCAGCGACATCGTCTCGGCCTATCAGTAAGCCCCCGCTCTCACCCCGTCATTGCGAGCGCAGCGCCGCAATCCAGGGCCGAAGCAAAGAATCTGAACTGCGTCGTCGCGGAGCCTGTCCTCGGGCTCGCCGCAATAGCGATGGAGCAGCGCGTAGTCCGCTCTTATCGTCCCGCCGCGCTACCGTCCCCCCGCCGCCCGCTTCAACAACGCCGCGCGCTGCTGATCGGTGAAGCTCACACCCGACTTCTTCTCCACCACTTTCACCGCCCATGACCGCATCGGATCATCATCGACCCGCGCCGGCTCGCGCAGGATAGCGACGCCGATCTCCAGCATCTTGGCGTCGGCCTGATGCTCGATGCCGCCGCCACCGGCACTCACCAACGCGAATGCGCCGGCGGCAGCGCCGATGCCGGCCGCCAGCGCCGTTGTGAGGAATAGTTTCCAGTCCACCTAGGCCCCCTGCTCTCATCGCCACTGCGCCGCCACGCTCGAACAGGTTCGTGTCTGCGACATGGCCATCCTAAGCCCTTCCTTCGGCAGCAAGCGCGTCACCCGTCCACATTTGTGCGGTCCGTGACCGCGCACGGCGCGAGAACTGTGATCCCTGTGTGATTGCCCGTCGCGTTACCATGTCGCAGCAATCAGGCCTTGTACCGTCGGGCAAATCTCGACGATGGTTGCGCCCAACCTGGCTCGACGAAAGGGGCGTACGCGTCGTCACGTGACGTGAGGCAGGCTGCGGTGGACGCCGTTGCATCATGCGCTTGTTGCGCGGACGAGTGGTGCTGTGGCGTACGGTGAAGTCGTGATGTCCTGACACCCCGATGCTGGTGTCACGCGCGCAGCCATGCATGCGCATGGCGCGCGCAATGGTGACCAACAAGCCCGGCGCACCAGGGAGACCACGTATAAGCCGTCAAACCATCGCGCAGGGAAGGCCGGAATGTTCGGCCCACCTGTGGTTCCTGCCCCGTGCATTTTTGATCGCACGGGGGCCGCGGGTGTGGTGGACACCCGGCCTTTCCTGCGCCCTCGATCTTGCCGGGGGTGATCGATCAGCAAGGCTCGGACGCAGCGGCGCCGCGAGAACGCGATGTCACATCCTGAGATCTCAGCCAGCCTTCGCGTTCGGATCCCACGCTCAGCGCGGCACCACCGCGGTGGCCTCGATCTCGACACGCGCCGCCTTCTCGACCAGCCGCACCACCTGCACCAGTGCCATCGCCGGATAGTGGCTGCCGAAGATCTCGCGATAGATCCTGCCGAGTTCCTTCAGATTGCCGAGATACTCATCCATGTCGACCACGTACCAGGTCAGCCGAACGAGATGCTCGGGCCGCGCCTGGCCTTCGGCCAGGATGGCCGCGATGTTCTGCAGCGTCTGGCGCACCTGCGCCAGGAAGCCGTCGGCGAGCTTCTCGTGTTCGTCCCAGCCGATCACGCCGCCCGTGACCACGATCCGGCCCTCGGCGCTGATGCCGTTGGCGTAGCCTTTCGGCATCGGCCAGCCGCCCGGCTGCAGCACGCGCAGACCCTCGCTTTCGTCCTGCCTCGCCACGGCCGCGATGGGCGCTTTGGTCGTGCTCACAAACGTCTCTCCTTGTCTATCCTACGCGGCAGTGCCGGACGACGGCGAGGTTGCGGCTTGCGCAATCTGCCGCAAGGCAAACCGCTTGAGCTTGCCGGTCTCGGTCTTCGGCAACTGCGTCACGAATTCGATCGCCCGCGGATATTTGTAGGGCGCGATCTCGCGTTTCACATGCTCCTGAAGCTCGGCGACCAGCGCGGGGGTGCCCGCCACGCCCGGCGCCAGCACGACATAGGCTTTCACGATCATGCCGCGGGCCTCGTCCGGCGCACCGACCACTCCGCATTCGGCCACCGACGGGTGGGTCAGCAGCGCCGCCTCGACGTCCGTGCCGGCGATGTTGTAGCCGGACGAGACGATCATGTCATCCGACCGCGACTGGTACCAGAAGTAGCCGTCGTCATCCATGACATAGGTGTCGCCGGTGACGTTCCAGCCGTTCTGGACGTATTTGCGCTGGCGCTCGTCGGCGAGATAGCGGCAGCCGGTCGGCCCGCGCACCGCGAGGCGTCCCATCGTCCCCGGCGGCACGTCACGGCCCTCGTCATCGACGATCTTCGCCTCATAACCCGGCACCGGCTTGCCGGTCGCCCCGGGCCGGATCTCGTCCTCGACGGCGCTGATGAAGATGTGCAGCATTTCGGTCGAGCCGATGCCATCCATCAGCTTCAGCCCGGTGGCCTTGAGCCAGGCGTCGAAGGTCGGCTTTGGCAGCGTCTCGCCGGCCGAGACGCATTTGCGCAGCGAGGAGATGTCGCGCCCCGCAAGCTTGGCGAGCATGGCCCGATAGGCCGTGGGCGCCGTGAAGCAGATCGTGGCCTTGTAGCGCTCAATGGCGGCGAGGAGATCGTCGGGCGAGGTCTTTTCGAGCACGACATAGGATGCGCCGATATGCATCGGAAACAGCACGCCGCCGAAGCCGAAGGTGAAAGCCAGCGGCGCCGTGCCGATGAAGCGGTCGCTCTGGTTGGCACGCAGCACGTTGCGGGCATAGCCATCGCACACCGCGAGCATGTCGCGGTGGAAATGCATGGTGCCCTTGGGATCACCAGTCGTCCCCGAGGTGAAGGCGATCAGGCAGAGATCGTCGGAGGCCGTATCGACCGCCTTGAAGTCGGGGCTGGCATCCGCGATCAAGGCCTCCAAGCCATCGGGCTGGCCGCTGCCCCAATACACCACCTTTTGCAGCGCGGGCGCGACCGCGCGGGTCTTTTCCATCTCATCCGAAAGTTTGCCGTCGCAAAGCGCCAGGGCGATCTGCGCCTTCTGGATCGGGTAGGACAGCTCTTTCGCACGCAGCAGGGGCATGGTGGCGACGACGATCCCACCCGCCTTGATGACGGCGAGATAGGTCGCCACCATCATCGGATTGTTGGCAGAGCGCAGCAGCACGCGGCCGCCGGGCACGAGGCCGAGCCTGCCGACGAGCACGTTGGCGATCCTGTTCACCAGCGCCTGAAGCTCGCGATAGGTGTAGCTCACCTCCGCGCTGATGATGCATGGCGCGTCGCCCCGCCCCTCCTCGACCCAGCGGTCGACGAAATGGGTCACGCAGTTCAGGCGCGGCGGATACTGGTATTCCGGCCGGCTGAAAACGAAGTCGGGCCACAGCTCGCGCGGCGGCAGATGGTCCTGCGCGAACGTGTCGACGTGGGCGCTATGCGCCTTCGTTCCGTCCGGAAGTTGAGCCTCGTCGTGGATCTGAGCACTGGCGGCAGAGGCCATCTCACGCTCCTGTCTGAAGGAAAGGACACCCGGCACGTTTCAGTCCTAAACATTTTAGACTTAAAACATTTGGACGCAAGAGCGGAGGAGAGTTGAAGATTGTGCACTGCCCGCAAATTGTTTGAGCGTTTGCCGCCCGGCGCGGCGGCGCGGCCAAGCAACAGCGCTGCCCGAGCCTCAAGTCTGCCGGCGCTGCACGGCGTTCTGCGCCGATCCCTTGGTCTTGGCGAGCAGGCGCATCAGCTCACGCACATCCTTGGGCGTCAGCTCGCTGAACAGATCGGCGATCCAGGTTTCATGCTCGGCCGCCATCTTGCGGAATTCCGCGCGGCCGAGCTTGGTCAGCCGGATCACCTGGACGCGCCGGTCGGTCTCGGAGGTCCGGCGATCGAGATGACCGGAATCGACCAGGCGCTCGACCAGCCCGGTCACATTGCCGTTCGACACCATCATGCGCTTGGAGACGTCCGACAAGGTCATGCCGTCAGGGGCCTTGTCGAGCTGAGCCATCAGGTCGAACCGCGGCAGCGTGACGTCGAAACGCTCGCGCAGCCGGGTGCGGATCTCACCCTCGATCAGCGTGGTGCAGGTGAGGAGCCGCAGCCACAGCCGCAACTCCTCGGCATGGTCCTCGGGCAGCTCGACGGCCTTAGTCTCGGAATCAAGAGTCATGACGGAATCACATGCGGACGTTCAGCCCAAACGGGCGAGACTTGGGAGTTTGACCTTTCGGGCCTTCCCGGAGCAAGGAAAAACGTACCATCGCCACGGCACCGCGCGAGGCACGACAATTCCTTTAACCTTCAAGCAATTGGCGCGGCGCTTGCATGCGCGCCTGAACCACCCCGCAGCACGAGCAGCTCGCTTGCGGCCGGGGGCGGCATCAGACTAGGCTTGAGCCGGACTTGCCGTCTGGTCAGGTGCACAACGCATCGTCCTGAATTTCAGAATCCGGGGGAGTTGTCATGAAAGTGAGTTCGAAGCTGGCGGGGCTGGGCCTGGCCGCGAGCCTGTTGGCGCAGCCGGCGCTGGCCGCCGACAAGATCAAGATCGGCGTCATCGTCACCCTGTCCGGACCGGCAGCCGCGCTTGGCGGCCAAGTCCGCGACGGCTTCAATCTCGCGATCAAGGACCTCGGCGGCAAGATGGGCGGCAAGGACGTCGAAGTGATCGTCGCCGATGACGAGCTCAAGCCGGACGCCGCGATCACCAAGGTCAAGGGCCTGCTCGAGCGCGACAAGGTCGACTTCGTCGTCGGCCCGATCTTCTCCAACATGCTGCAGGCGATCCACCGGCCGGTCACCGAGAACAAGACCTTCCTGATCAGCCCGAATGCCGGCCCCTCCTCCTATGCCGGCAAGGAGTGCAGCCCGTTCTTCTACGTCACGTCGTATCAGAACGACCAGGTCCATGCGATCCTCGGCAAGGTCGCGCAGGACCGCGGCTACAAGCGGATGTATCTGCTGGTGCCGAACTATCAGGCCGGGCGCGATTCCGTCGCCGGCTTCAAGCTCGACTACAAGGGCGAGATCGTCGAGGAATCCTATGTCCCGCTCAACACGCTCGACTTCCAGCCCGAGCTCTCCAAGATCTCCTCGCAGAAGCCGGACGCGGTGTTCACCTTCATGCCGGGCGGCATGGGCGTGAACCTGGTCAAGCAGTTCAAGCAGGCTGGCCTTGCGGACACCATTCCGGTGCTGTCGGCCTTCACGGTCGACGAATCCACGCTGCCCGCGCAGCAGGATGCGGCAGTGGGCATGTTCGGCGGCGCCGACTGGGCTCCCAATCTCGACAATCCGCAGAGCAAGAAGTTCGTCGCCGGCTATGAAGCCGCCTACAACAGCGTGCCGGGAACCTACGCGATGCAGGCCTATGATGCGGCGCTGCTGATCGAGAGCGCCGTGAAGGCGGTCGGCGGCGACCTCGCCAACAAGGACGCGGTGGCGGCGGCACTGAAGAAGGCCGACTTCACCTCGCTGCGCGGCAGCTTCAAGTTCAACACCAATGGCTATCCGATCCAGGACTTCTATCTGACCAAGGTCGCCAAGCGTCCTGACGGCAAGTTCCAGACCGAGATCGTACAGAAGGTGTTCGAGAACTACGCCGACCGCTACGCCAAGGACTGCGCGGCCAAGTAACAACAGGGAGCGAAACCACCATGAATCATCCGGAAATCGCCGGCATTACCCGCGCCAATGAGGGCATCCAGGGCATCTCCTGGAACATCCTCGGCCAGATCTATGTGCCGAAGAACCGCACCGAGCACAGCTTCTCCTGGCACGCAACCTTCCCGGTCGGCACCTTCGTGCCGCCGCACATCCATCCCGACCAGGATGAGTACCTCTACATCCTCGAAGGCCGGCTCGATTTCTTCCTCGACGGCGCCGAGGAATATGCGACCGCCGGCGACACGGTGCGGCTGCCGATGGGCAAGCCGCACGGCATTTTCAACAAGTCGCAGCAGACCGCGAAGACGCTGTTCTGGGTGTCGCCGACGCGACGGCTCTACGAGCTGTTCTGGGCGATCCACAACATGCGCGAACAGAACCCGGACGATGTGGTCAAGCTCGCCGCCGAGCACAACATCCACTTCCTGCCGCCACCTCCGGGAGCTTAGTTCGGCCAAGGCGTTGATTTCCGAACTGTCGCTGAGAATGCGGTGCACTCCCTCTCCCCGTCCTTACGGGGAGAGGGGCGGGGCAAGGGGCAGCCCCAACGACGGTGTTGTATATGGGCCCGGCTACGACGCCTGCCGCGTCACCATCCGCGCAGCAAAGCCGGCCCGGCTCGCATAGCCGCGCACAATGGCCTCACGGGCCTCGTAGTTGAGGATCGTGTTGATGTCGGTGAAGCCCTGCGGCGCGAGTTGCTCGACCGCGTCGATGACGCCTTCCGGCCCGCCACGGCGGTTGGATGCCACGATGTCGGCCGTCATCGGCAGCCGCTTCTGCTCATAGGCCATCAGCGCCTGGCGCGGATGCTCGGAGCGGGCCAAGGCATCGGCGAGCGCGCGGGCATCGAGAATCGCCTGCGAGGCGCCGTTGGAGCCGACCGGATACATCGGATGCGCAGCGTCGCCCAGCAGCGTGACGCGGCCGCTCGACCAATAGGGCAGCGGGTCGCGGTCGCAGCATGGGTATTCCCAGAACTCCGGCGTCGCCCGCACCATCGCGGCGAAGTCGACCTGGGGAATGGAGAAGCCGTTGACATGCGGCATCAGTTCGTCGGCCTTGCCGAGCCGCGACCAATCCTCGCGCCGTGGCGGGGTGGTATTGGCATCGCCGATGCGCACCAGCACGGCCCAGTTGGTGAGGCGGGTCGCGGGGCTCGAGCCCTCGGCGATCGGATAGATCACCGCCTTGGCGTTGAGGCCGCCGGCAATGATCATCGAGCGGCCGGTCAGGAACACCGGCCAGTCGGTGGCGCCACGCCACAGCATCAGGCCGTTCCAGCACGGCGCGCCCTCATTGGGGAACAGCGTCTGCCGGACCTTGGAATGAATGCCGTCGGCGCCGATCAGCACGTCGCCACGGACGGTGTGGACATGGGCGCCGCTGCGGTCGAAGAAATAGGCGGTGACCCCGCCCTCGTCCTGCGTGAACGCGCCGAGCCGGCAGCCGGTGTGCACCTTGTCCGGCCCAAGCCGCTGCATCACCGCCTGATGGATCACGCTCTGCAGCCGGCCGCGATGGATCGAGAATTGCGGCACGTCGTGGCCGGCCTCGACGCCGCGGGTCTCGTGCCAGACCTCCTGGCCGCGCCGGGTCAGATAAAACAGCTCATAGGTCCGGATCGCGACCTCATCGAGCCGGTCGAGCAGCCCGAGTTGGGCCAGCTCGCGAATGGCATGCGGCAGGGTGTTGATGCCCACGCCAAGCTCGCGGATCGCATCCGCCTGCTCGAACAGCTCGCAGTCGATGCCACGCGCCCGCAGCATCAGGGCCGTGGTCAGTCCACCGATACCGCCGCCAACGATGATCGCCTTCATCGCTCTCTACTCCACTCGCACGGAACGCATGGGGCAGCAGCGTCGCATGGAGGCTTACTCCGCCGCAAGCGGCTTCGCAGCCTCGGCCCGCAGCTCCGCCCGCGTTTTCGGCTTAGCCTTAATCTTCAGCTCCTCGAAATCCAGCCGGTCGCGCACGCTGTTGCGAAAAATCTGCTCCTTGCCCGGCAGATATTGCGGCGGGCAGAACATGTCAGCGCCATACCAGGCGGCGGCCTTCATCGTGAAAGCGGGGTCGACCAGATGCGGGCGGCCGAGCGCGACGAGATCGGCGCGGCCGGCGGCGAGGATGGTGTTGACCTGATCGGCCGAGGTGATGTTACCCACGCACATGGTCGCGACATGCGCCTCGTTGCGAACCTGATCGGAGAACGGCGTCTGGAACATGCGGCCGTAGATCGGCTTCGCCTCGCGCACGGTCTGCCCCGTCGAAACGTCGACGAGATCGACGCCTGCCTCGCCGAACGCGCGGGCGATCAGCACCGCGTCGTCTCCGGTGATCCCGCCCTCGGCCCAGTCGGTGGCGGAGATGCGCACCGACATCGGCTTGTGCGCCGGCCACGCCGCGCGCATCGCCGCGAACACCTCCAGCGGAAAGCGCAAGCGGTTCTCCAGCGAGCCGCCATAGTCGTCGGTGCGCCTGTTGGTCAGCGGCGAGATGAAGCTCGCGAGCAGATAGCCGTGGGCGCAATGCAGCTCGAGCATGTCGAAGCCGCAAGCGTGGCCACGCTCGGCCGCGGCGACAAAGTCGGCCTTGATCGCATCCATCGACGCGCGGTCGAGCTCGCGCGGCACCTGGCTATCGGGGAAATATGGCAAGGGCGACGCCGACACGACCTCCCAGCCGCCCTGCTCCAGCGGACGGTCCATGCCGTCCCACATCAGCTTGGTCGCGCCCTTGCGGCCGGCATGGCCGAGCTGCAGCGCGAACTTGGCTTGCGAGTTGGCGTGGACGAAATCGACGATGCGCGTCCAGGCCGCCTCCTGCGCGTCGTTCCACAGACCGGCGCAGCCGGGCGTGATACGCGCATCGCGGCTGACGCAGGTCATTTCGGTGAACAGCAGGCCGGCGCCGCCGATCGCGCGCGAGCCGTAATGCACGAGGTGAAAATCGCCGGGAATGCCTTCCTCGGCCGAGTACATGCACATCGGCGACAGCACCGCGCGATTGGCCACCGTCATCTCGCGCAGCTTGAGCGGCTGGAACATCGGCGCGACCGGCTTGTCGACATCGACGTCAAAGCCCTTGGCACGAACCTGCCGCGCAAAGGCTTTGTCGACCTCGGCGACGAAGTCCGGCGCCCGCAGCGTCAGATTGTCGTAGGTGATGGCCTTCGAGCGCGTCATCACGCCAAACGCGAACTGCACCGGATCGAAGTCCCAGAAGCGATCGACATGCTCGAACCACACCAGCGAGACGTCCGCGGCGTGCTGGATCTTCTCGACTTCCTCGCGACGGCCATTCTCGTAAAGCTCGAGCGCGGCAGCGATGCTGGGCGCGCGCGCCATCGCATCGGCGAGCGCGATCGCGTCCTCCATCGCCAGCTTGGTCCCCGAGCCGATCGAGAAATGTGCCGTCGACTTGGCATCGCCGAGCAGGACCATGTTGTCCTTGACCCAGCGCTTGTTGCGGATCATCGGGAAGTTTCGCCACATCGAGCGGTTGATCAGCAGCGGATGATCGCCGAGGAACCAGCCGAAGATCTCCTTCATACGATCCGCGGATTGCCGCTCGTCCAAGCCGGTGAGGCCGGCCCGCTCGAATGTCGCCGGATCCGTCTCGAAGATCCAGGTCGAATGCCCCGCCTCATACTGATAGGCGTGCGCGATGAACGGCCCCCATTCGGTCTCCTGGAAGATGAAGGTGAAGGCGTCGAGCGGCTTGGTCGATCCCATCCAGGCAAACTTGTTGGCGCGCAGGTCGACCTCGGGCTGGAAATGCTCGACGTGCTTCTCGCGAAAGCGGCTGTTGATGCCGTCGGAGAGCAGAATCAGATCGGCACCCGCAAACAGCGCCTCGCTGTCGATGTCGACCTCGAATTGCAGGGTGACGCCAAGTTCACGAGCCCGTTCCTGCAGGATCATCAGCAGCGTGCGGCGCGAGCAGCCACAGAACCCGTTGCCCCCGACCCGGTGCACCGTGCCGCGGAAGTGCACCGCGATATCGTCCCAATAGGCGAACTCCTGGGTGATGCGCTGGTAGCTCGGCAGGTCGTATTTCTCGAAATTGTCGAGCGTAGCGTCGGAAAACACCACGCCGAAGCCGAACGTATCGTCGGGGCGGTTGCGTTCGTAGACCGCGATGTCGGCGCTCGGCCGCTGCTTCTTGAGCAAGATTGCCGCATAGAGACCCGCGGGTCCGCCACCGATGATCGCGATCTTCATGAACGCCTCCGCACGAGAGCCGAGCCAATGAAATTATTTTAACCCTAAAATATCTCCTGGCAAGCCCCTCCGGTTCCTTGCCCGGTCAATTCCCCTGAAACACCGGCTTGGATTTGGCGGCGAAAGCCTCGAAGGCGCGCGTGAAATCCTCGGTGGTCATGCACAAGGCCTGGGCAACTGCCTCGGCCTCGATCGCCTCCTCCACCGACATCGCCCATTCCATCGCCAGCATGCGCTTGGTCATCGTGTTGGCGAAGGTCGGGCCGTTCGCAATCTCGGTCGCCAAGGTGACCGTCTGCGCCAGCACATCGCCTGGCGCGACGATGCGGCTGAAGAAGCCCCAGCGCTCGCCTTCCTCGGCGCTCATGAAGCGGCCGGTATAAAGCAGCTCCGAGGCGCGGGACTGTCCGATGATGCGCGGCAGGATCGCGCAGGCCCCCATGTCGCAGCCGGCGAGACCGACCTTGTTGAACAGGAACGCCACCTTGGCGCCGGTCGCGGCGAGCCGGATATCGGAGGCCATCGCGACGATTGCCCCGGCGCCGGCGCAGATGCCCTCGACGGCGGCGAGGACAGGCTGCGGACAGGCGCGCATCGCCTTGACGAGATCGCCGGTCATCCGGGTGAAGGCCGTCAGGCCCTTGGTATCCATCTTCACCAACGGCCCGATGATCTCGAACACGTCGCCACCGGAGGAGAAATTGCCGCCTGCACCGGTGACGACCACGGCCTTGACGTCGTCATCGAAGGCGCAGGCGCGGAAGAAGTCGGTCAGCTCACGATAGCTGTCGAATGTCAGCGGATTCTTGCGCTCGGGCCGGTTCAACGTGACCGTCGCGACGCGGTCCTTCACCGCCAGCAGGAAGTGACGGGGCTGGTAGTCCGCCAACGGCAGGGTGACGGGATTGGCCGGTTTCGACATGATTGATTCCTTCCTGTTGTCGTCGGGTGTTGCCGATCATACTTCGCCGCCTGCGACAGCGATCGCCTGCCCTGTGATGGCGCCGGCGCCGGCACCGCACAGCCACACGACGGCGTCGGCGACTTCCTGCGGCATGATGAGCCGCCCTTGCGGATTGTGCTTGGCGAGCTCAGCGATCGCCTGCTCGCGGCTGCGACCGGTCTTCTTCATGATGTTGTCGACGCTCTCCGCGACGAGATCCGTGTCGGTGAAACCAGGACAGACGGCGTTCACGGTCACCCGCGTGGCAGCCAATTCCAGCGCCAGCGAGCGCGTGAGACCGACCACCGCGTGCTTGGCCGCGGTGTAGGCGCTGACATAAGGATATCCCTTCAAGCCTGCCGTGGACGCCACTGCGACGATGCGGCCGTAGGGTCTGCTCTTCATGGCGGGCAGCACCGCCTGCGCGGCATGCACGACGCCCATGAAGTTGATGTCCATCATGCGGCGGAACAACGCGGCGTCCGACTTCAGGAATGGCGCTGATTCTGCGCTGCCCGCATTTGCAACGAGGATGTCGATCGGCTGACGTGCCGCAGCCACGGCAACCGCTGCACTCAGTGCAGCCTGATCGGCAACGTCGGCGACCGCCGTGTGATCGGCACATCCAGCCCCGACCGCTTCATCGAGCGTCGCGCCGTTGCGGCCGACGATCGTGACAATTGCGCCGGCCTGCTTGAGCGCCCGCGCGATCTCGCGGCCGATGCCGCGTCCACCGCCGGTCACAACGGCATGTGCGGCGTGGGGAAGTCCGGACATGCGCGCGTCTCCTCCGATGTCAGTGGCAGGCCTCACCACGCAATTTATTTTAACCTTCAAATTTTTGCAACAACGCGCCTGATGCGGCTTGACTCCCCTGCCTCCCCGGCTAGCGTTCCTGCATCTGCTAAGAACAGCTTTGCTGCTCGGCGCGCACTGTCCGATGCCCCCACCTGCGTGTCGCGGGTTCGACGACGAGGGTTCTGCCGGCTGGAAGACCGGCGTCGAACGCGCTCCGGCGGCAGGCGTATCTGCGAGTTGCGGTTTGGACAGGGAGACTCGATCTTGAAGATTGCAGTGCTGGGGGGCGGCAATGGCTCCTTTGCGGCCGCAGGCGATTTCGCCCTCGGTGGTCACGAGGTGCGGCTGTGGCGCCGTGATGCGGAGCTGGTCGCCCAGCACAGAGCGGCGGGATCGACGATCATCGTCAAGGACGTCAACGGCCGACACGAGGCCAGGCTCGCCCTGGTCACGACCGACATCAGCGCGGCCGTTGCGGGGGCTGAGCTCATCCTCTGCCCCGCGCCGGCTTTCGCGCAAGCCGACATTGCGCGCCAGCTCGCGCCGCACCTCGTGGATGGCCAGGTCGTGTTCCTGCCGCCGGCCACGTTCGGCACCATGATCTTCGCGGCGGCCGCGCGCGATGCTGGCAACAAGTCCGTCGTCAGCTACGCCGAGACCGGCACCCTGCCTTGGCTGACGCGCAAGCACGACCTGTTCGAGGTCGCGATCACGATCCGGGCCAAGCGGCTCCCGGTCGGCGTGTTCCCGCTCAAGACGGCGGAGCACGCGCTCGCGATCATCGGCGGCGCCTTTCCCGGCGTCATCGAGCCATGCGGCGACGCGCTGTCGGGCGCGCTGATGAATGCGGGGTGCATCATTCATCCGCCGCTGATCGTGATGAATGCCGGGCCGATCGAACATTTCGAGCGCTGGGACATCCACAAGGAAGGCACGCAGCCCTCGATCCGTCGCGTGACCGACGCGCTCGATCACGAACGGATCGCGGTGCGCGAGGCACTCGGTTATGGCGCGCCGCATTTTCCGCTGGCGCACCACTATGCCAAGGAGGGCGAGATCTGGATGTATGGCCGCGGCTCGCATGACCGGCTGACGGATTCCGGTGATTGGCGCGAGCAGCTGGTGCTCACGCAGCACCGCTATATGCGGGAAGATCTGCGGCTCGGCCTGTCGTTGCTGATCTCGGCCGCCGAACTGGCCGGCATGCCCACGCCGCTCGCCCGCGCCTTTCTCGCCATCGGCGGCGCGATCTGCGGCGAGGACTTCATGGCGATGGGGCGGACGCTCGCAAGCCTCGGCCTCGGCGGTCTCGATCGCGCCGCGTTGCAAGCGCTGTTGGCTGAAGGATATGCGGCATGAGCCCGCGCGGTCACGTTGCCTGTCTCGGTGCAGGCCGCATGGGCCGCGGCATTGCGGTCGCCTTCGCCTATGCCGGCCATCCGGTCACGATGATCGACATCAAGCAGCGGACGCCGGACGAGTTCGCGCGGCTGCAGCGCGAGGCGCTCGGCGAGATCGAGGCCACGTTCGCCACGCTCACACGGCTGGGATTGCTGCAGGCCACGGATGCCGCGAAGCTGATGCGCAAGGTCGCCGTCGCTCCAGCCGACACCCGTGACGGCGTCCTGGCGCACACGATGCTGGTGTTCGAGGGCGTCCCGGAGATCGTCGATCTCAAGCGCGAGGTGCTGGCTGCAGCCTCACGCGCGGTCGCATCCGACGTGATCATCGCGTCGACGACGTCGACCATCCTGGTCGACGATCTCTCGGGCGCCGTGGAACGGCCGGAGCGCTTCCTCAATGCGCACTGGCTCAATCCGGCCTATCTGATCCCGCTGGTGGAGATCTCGCCGGGCCTTGCGACGGGTCCCGAAGTCACTGAACGCTTGAAGACGCTGCTCGAGGGGATCGGCAAAGTGCCGGTGGTCTGTGCCGCCACGCCGGGATTCATCGTGCCGCGCATTCAGGCGCTCGCGATGAACGAGGCCGCGCGGATGGTCGGCGAAGGCGTCGCGAGTGCCGAGGAGATCGACAAGGCGATCCGCTATGGCTTTGGCTTCCGCTTCGCGGTGCTCGGCCTGCTCGAATTCATCGACTGGGGTGGCGGCGACATTCTCTATTACGCCAGCCGCTATCTCGAAGGAGCGCTGCACAGCGACCGCTACCGCGCACCCGAAGTGATCGAGAAGAACATGGCCGAGGGCCGCATCGGCCTGCGCAGCGGTGCCGGCTTCCTCGACTATTCCGGCCTGGACGTCGCGGCCTATCGCGAGCAGCGGCTCGGCGCGCTGGTCGACATGCTCCGTCACCACAAGCTGGCGCGTCCGCCGGTGGTCGATTGAGCGCGCGGACTGATCAAACCGAGGGAAAGCCGCGCAGCAGGTAGGCACGCAGCCCCTGCAACAGGCCATTGAGGATGAGCCCCAGCAGCGAGATGGTGATCAACGGCACGAACATGTCGACCGCCTGGAAGGTCCGCGCCGCCGTGACCAGCACATGGCCCAGCCCATCGGTAGAGGTGATCATCTCGGCCAGGAACACCACGATGCACGAGATGACGAGGCCGATGCGACAGCCGGTCAAGATGGAGGGCATCGCCGCCGGCAGCACCACCTTCCACAACACGTCGCGCGGCGGCGTGCCAGCCGCGAGCGCCGACCAGATCAACTTCTGTTCGACGATGGTCGCGCCGTAGTAGGTCGACAGCAGGATCGGGAACAGCGCGTCCGCCGCCACCAGCATGATCTTGGATTCGTGGTTGAAGCCGAGCAGCAGCAGGAAGGCCGGATACAGCGCGACCTTCGGCAGCGGCGCCAGCACGCGCACGATCGGCCTGACCACGGCATTGACCGGCGGGCTGACCGCCGCGGCAATGCCGATGGACACGCCGAGCACCACCGCGATGGCAAAGCCGGCGAACAACCGAAACAGCGTGGCCGCGATATCCTGCTGAAATGTGGCACTGGCGAGCTGCTGCCCCATGCGCAGGAACACCTGCACCGGCGGCGGCAGCAGCGTAGCCGGCGCGTAGCCGAACGAGACGAGGCCCTGCCACAGCAGCAGGACCAGCACGATCGGCGCAGCGCCGAGCAGCCATTCGTTGGTCGTGCGCGTCGTGATCATGAGAAGCTCAAGGGCATGTCGAATTGCGGTTCCGACCAGCGCACCAGCCATCTCCGGATCGTCTCGAACACCGCGTCCAGGCAGATGCCCATCGCGCCGATGATGATGATCATCGCAAACACCGTGTCGTACTGGCCCATGTCGAGCGCATTGAACAGGATGTTGCCGGCGCCGGATTGCCGCGCGATCATCTCGCTCGTGACCATCGTGATCAGTGCCAGCACGAGGCCGGTGCGGCACCCGGTCAGGATCTCCGGCAGCGCGGCAGGCAGCACGATGCGCAGCAGGCGTTCGCCGGCCGACAGGCCCATGGCCGCGCCCGACCACAGCATCTTCTCTTCCACCGCCTTGGCGCCCTCGAAGCTGTGATAGATGACGGGAAGGCTGACGCCGAGAAAGATCACCAACGTCTTGGAGACGTCGCCGACGCCGAGCCACAGCATGATGATCGGCATCAGCGCCGCTTTCGGCACCGGGTAGACCAGCATCAGGAGTGGATTGAAGAAGGCAGCGGTCGCCCTGCTCCGCCCCATCAGCAGCCCGAGCGGAATCGAGAACGCGAGCGCCAGCGCGAAGCCGATCGCCATCCGCCGGAGCGAGGCCAGGATGTTGATCAGCGCTTCCTTGTCAGTGAGGATCGGCGGGATCGCGCGCAGCGAGTCGAGAGCCGTCGGAAAGCTGTCATTCTTCAACCCGAGCGAGGCCAGTTGCCAGGTCAGCAGCAGGCCGCAGCAGGCCAGCGCCGGCGACAAATGCTTCAGAGCGCCCTTCATGACGGCAGCTCGTTGTCGCCGGAATCGTCGAACATGCGCTCGATCTCGACGATGTAGTTCTGATAGCGCGGATCCAGCAGCAGCTCCTCGCGGCGGCGCGGCCGCGGCAGGTCGATGTCGATCACCTCGCGGATGCGGCCGGGCGAACGCGACATCATCACGACCTTATCGGACAGGAACACCGCCTCCTCGACCGAATGCGTGACGAACAGCACCGTCTTGCGATCCCGCTCCCAGATCTCGAGCAGATCATTTTGCAGGCGCGTCCGCGTATGCGCATCCAGCGCCCCGAAGGGCTCATCCATCAGCAGCACTTCAGGACCATAAGCGAGCGTGCGCGCCAGCGCGACGCGCTGCTTCATGCCGCCGGAGAGCTCCTTCGGATAGAACTTCTCGAACCCGGTCAGCCCGACCATGGCAATCAGCTCAAGCGCGCGGGCCTCCGCCTTCGCGGAATTCATGCCCTGCTGCAGCGGACCATACATCACGTTGCCGAGCACGCTTTTCCACGGAAACAGCGCAAATTCCTGGAACACAGGCCCACGATCGGTGCCAGGGCCGGTGATCGGCTTGCCCTTCATTTTGGCCGTGCCGCTGGTCGGGCTGACGAAGCCACCGACGATATAGAGCAAGGTGGATTTACCGCAGCCGGAGGGGCCGAGGATGGAGACGAAGGCGCCCTCCTCGACTGACAGCGAGATGTTCGACAGTGCGGTATGGTCGCGGCGCGACGACGTCTTGAACACCTGCGACACGTGGTCGATCTCGATGATCGGCTCGGCCGGACGACGACCGAGCGGAACGCCCGCGAGCTCGCCGGGTCGAATCGGGGTCACGCCCATGTCCGCTTCTCTTTTCGGTGCAGCACGCTCAAACGCTCCGTGATGTCAGGCATGACAGACCGCCAGATTAGCAAGAAACCTGCCAATCGTCGTCTCGCGCGACTCATTGCTGCTCCTGATCGAACCACGGCCAGTCCGCGGGTCCTTCATGCGTCACGGCGCCGAGCGGTGCCTGGCCGACGAGCTTGGCATATTTCGCCAGCGCGCCGGCGCGATGCCGTGGCGGCCGCTGCGACCACGCGGCGCGACGGGCCGCGAGCTCGGCGTCGTCGAGCAGGACGTCGAGCGTGCGCGCTTTTGCATCGATGCGAATCGGATCGCCGTCGCGCAGCAGCGCCAACGGACCGCCGACGAAGGCTTCCGGCGAGACATAGCCGATGCACATGCCGCGCGTCGCTCCGGAGAAGCGGCCGTCAGTGATCAGCGCCACCTTCTCGCCCATGCCCTGACCGTAGATCAGTGCGGTCACACCGAGCATTTCGCGCATGCCGGGACCGCCGACCGGCCCCTCGTTGCGGATGATCAGTACCTCGCCCGCCTGATAGTTGCGCGCGCGGACGGCGGCGACGCAGGCTTCCTCATCCTCGAATACGCGGGCCCGCCCCTCGAATACGAGGTTCTTCAGGCCGGCCACCTTGATGACCGCGCCGTCAGGCGCCAGATTGCCCTTGAGCACGGCGACGCCGCCATCCGCCATGATCGGGCTGGCCGGATGAAACACGATCTCGCCATCGGGCGCATTGGCGGCCCCATAGTCCTCGGCAAGCGTGCGGCCGGTCACCGTCATGCAGGAGCCGTCGATATGGCCGCTCTCGATCAGCGCGCGGATCACAACGGCCGCGCCGCCGATGTCATAGACGTCCTTGGCGGTGTACTTCCCGCCCGGCCGGAGATTGCCGATCAGCGGCGTGCGGGCGAAGACCTCGCCGACATCGTCGAGCGTGAAACGGATGCCGGCTTCGTTGGCGATCGCCGGCAGATGCAGCGCGGCATTGGTCGAGCCGCCGGTGGCGGCGACGATCGCCGCACCGTTCTCCAGGGCCTTGCGGGTCACGATATCGCGTGGCAGCGGCCTACCACGAGCCAGCATCTGCATGATCAGCCGGCCGGCCTGCCGCGCGACATGGGCGCGCTCGGCATAGACGCCGGGGATCATCGAGACGTTGGGCATCGACAGGCCCATCGCCTCGGACAGCATGCCCATGGTGTTGGCGGTGAACTGCCCGGCGCAGGCGCCGATGGTGGGCAGGCACGACCGCTCGATGCCCTCGAGCGTCGCGACATCGATCTCGCCGGTCATGTAGCTGCCGACCGCTTCATACGAATCGAGCACCGTGAGCGTCTTGCCCTGGAACTTGCCAGGCAGAGCGCTGCCGCCATAAATGAAGATCGACGGCACGTTGCAACGAACAATGCCCATCATGACGCCCGGCAGGGTCTTGTCGCAGCCGCCAAAGCCGATCAGCGCGTCATAAGCGAGACCATGGACCACGGCCTCGATCGAATCCGCGATCAGTTCGCGCGAGAACAGAGAGAACTTCATTCCCTCATGGTTCATGCTGATGCCGTCCGACACCGAGATGGTGGCGAATTCGCGCGGCGTCCCACCGGCTTCGGAGACGCCCGTCTTGGCGGCGTCGACCTGGAAGTCGTGCGTCATGTTGCAGGGCGTCTGCTCGCCCTTCTGGCTGACGATGCCGATCATCGGCTTGGCGATGTCGGCATCATCCAGCCCCATCGCGCGCATGAAGGCGCGGTGCGGGGCACGATCGAGCCCCTCCACCGTGACGCGCGAGCGCAGCTTCCTCATCGACGACGACCTCCGCCCAAAGCGCTCGCTCCTTACTGGATCGGCGCGACGATCGTGGGATGTTTGAACTGGGCGACGTCGAGTTTCGGCAGCATGCCGGTCTCGGCGTAAATGTCGAGCATCTTCTGGATCGCAGGGAAGTTCGGCGCGGCCACGGGATCACGGCCGAAATCATTGTCCTTCAGGAGGTAGGTCTCGATCACCGGCACCGGCACCTTCATCACTTCGGAGACGACCTTCAAGGTCTCGTCGCGATTGGCGAGCGCCTTCTTCATGCCTGCGGTGATGTCGCGGACATAGGCCTTCACCAGATCCGGGTTCTTGTCGACAAAGTCGGCGCGGCAGGCTTCGAGGATATGGACGATGTTCGGCATCGCCTCCGAGAGCTGGAACAGCTTCCGCGTGCCCCCCTTGGCCTCGGCGCGCGCCGCGAACGGCTGGTTCATGTTGACCGCATCGACACGGCCCTGGCGCAGCGCATCCTCGGCCACGGCGAAGCCGACCTCGACCAGCTTGATGTCCTTGGCGGGATCGAGCCCGGCCTGCTTCAACAGCAGATTGAACGGCCCCTGCGTGCCGCCGCCGATCACGGAGATGCCGACCGTCTTACCTTTGAGGTCGGCGATGGTCTTGATCGGCGAATCATCCTTGACCGCCCAATACACCGAGAAGCCGCCCGGCTTCTCGTAGACATGCTGGGCGACGATGTAGGCCTTGAGGCCGCCACCGACCACACCATTCGACAGCGACAGCGGCGCCTGTGTCGCGCAGTCGAGCGCACCGGCAGCCAGCGCCTGGGTCATCGGTGCCGTTCCCTGGAACTGGGTCCACTCGATGGTGTAGGTCTTGCCGAGGTCGGGAAACTCGGTGGGACGCTTCATCATCCAATACTTCGATTCCTCCGCCGGAATGGTCCAGCCGACGCGGATCGTCTGTTGAGCAAATGCCGGCCCCGCACTCGTCGCCAGCGCCAAACTTGCCAGCACCGCCAGCATCACCTGTTTCCGCATCACGCCCCTCCGCCAATCCATCAAGGAACCTCGCGGAGAATGTTTCATGTCTCAAATATCGGTGCAAGCGCGGAAAACGCCCTTGCCTTGCCTGCCCCGTGAGCAAGATCTGCTTCGCAGCGCGACAAGGCCGCACCGTCAGGACTGCCGCGCTCCGTGTGCCGCGCCGGCTCCGGCAACGCAAGGTCGCGCGCCGCCGAACGAACAAGGCCGGCGATTCCGGCCGTTCAGCCGACTGGCGCTGCCGCGCCGCACGCGCTAGGGAGAGGCCCCCGAATTGATCCTTCCAGGAGTTCTCTCGATGTCGATCCAGCGTTTTGAAACCGGCCCGCGCATGAGCCAGGTGGTCGTTCACGGCAATACCGTCTATCTCGCGGGTGTCGTGGCGCAGAAGACGGCCGGCGAGAGCGTCACCAAACAGACCGAGGAGATCCTCTCGATCATCGACGGTCATCTCGCCAAGGCCGGCACCGACAAGTCGAAATTGCTGTCCGCGACCATCTACCTCACCGACATCAAGACGTTCGGCGAGATGAACGCGGTCTGGGATGGCTGGGTGTCGGCCGGCAACACCCCGGCGCGCGCCACCGTCGAGGCCAAGCTCGCGGCGCCGCAATACACGGTCGAGATCATGGTGATCGCGGCCAAGTAAGCCGCTGCGGCGGCCACGGCATCAGTCGGTGCCGCGGCGGCCGGTGTTGCGATTGAGCGGATCGCGCCGCTCGCGCGTGAGCCCTTCCGGCAGCACCGGCTCGGTGCCCGGAAGCGGCTCGGCGCGCACATCGGCGCCCCACTGCTCCCGTTGGCGGGGCGTCGTGTCGCCCTTGACCTGTTGCGGCTGCGGCAGACCGTCCTTGCTGACGGAGTCGTAGGCGCCGGAGCGCAGGTCGCGCGTGTCTCTGCCTGTCATGCCCTCTCAACAAGCATGGTCGCGCATTCGTTCCTGGTCGCCGGCCCACCAAAACCACTCCAAAGTCAAGACCGCATAATCTGGGTTCGGCGTGGCAAGCTCCGCTCCGGACATCGCGGCCAACCTCGTATGAGGAGCCACGCGAGCGCCGGCGCGGCCTTAGCCCTGTGACAGATCATCGCGACACCTCGCCGCAGCAGATACGGAGGCCAACGACTCTTCAATCAGCCTTCTTCGGAAACGCCTTGACAGCGGTCCGACGCCGCTTCGACGCAACCCGTGACCCGCGGATGCGGCGCTTTCGAAACTCCAAGCCGCACATCACGACATCGATGCTCTCATGCGGCAGCCGCAGTCGTCGACCATGGAACCCAAGCCACCTCTCGACCTGTCGAACATGGACCCGAGCAAGCTCGAATCGGCGCGACAGCTCATCACGCGTGTGAAGCGATGCAATGTCGACGATGTAGTCGAGCCGCTCCGACGGAGTACGGCCGACGAGCTGTGCGTAATCGCTAGCAAGCAATAAATCTATAATCTTCTCAGGCAGCTCCGGCTTACCCATCTTCCATTCCCAAACCCGCCGTGCGTGCCCGCCGAGACAGGCCTGTGGGCCGCCGGCATGAGCCATCACGACGTTCACCGATGATCATGCGACCGCCTCTCCTCGGCGAACGCCGATGACGAACTCCGCTTGGATGAAGGTTGCAGGCCGACGTTCGGCTTGTCCGGCCGCCCCTGCGCATCAGTCAGGGGGCGCCAGCGGGCCGCAATCGCGAGAGACCAACATCAAGCTGAATTCACGTCGGCACAGCCGAGCCGCATCGTTCACGACTTGACATCACGCCACAAAAACTCAGTTCGCATGATGCCCAACAAGCAAGACCCCGCCGCGCATCCGGCGCGCGGCGGATCATTGCTCTTTCGCCGGATCGATCCCTCAGAAGTTGAAGGTCGTGGAGACGAGATATGTCCGTGGTGCCCCCAGTGTGATCACGCCGCTATAGGCAGACGCCCAATAGGCCTTGTTGAATACGTTCTCGACGCTGGCCCGCACCACGATCGGCTTGCCGTTCCACGGCGAGGTGAACGTATAGCGGGCGCCCAGATCGACCCGGGTCCAGTCCGGCAGCGACAACGTATTCGCCTGATTGACGTATTGCGCACTTGTGTAGATCACCCGCCCCGTCAAAGTCAGGTCGCGCACGAACGGCGTATCCCATTCGGCCCCGAGATTCACCGCCAGTTGCGGAACACCGATGGCGCGCTTTCCGTCATAGGTCCCGTTGGTCGTCTTCTCCTGAACCGCGTGGATATAGGTCACGCCGCCCAGCACGCGGAACTCCGGCGTGATCTCGCCAAATATGTTGAACTCTGCGCCCCGATTTCGCTGCATGCCATCGAGTTGTTGCGTCGAGCTGCTCCCGCTGACGACCGTGATGGCGTTACGTTGACTGATGTCAAACAGACTGGCGGTCGTCGTAATGCGACCGAAGTCGACCTTGATGCCGGTCTCGGTCTGCTTGGTCGACGTCGGCGGGAATACAGTTCCGCCGTTGGCAAACGTTCCGGGAACGATGACCGGTGTCTGCAATCCCTCGACGTAATTGGCATAAAGCGAGACGCGATCGACCGGCTTGACGATCACGGCATAGGCCGGCGTCCAGACCGACGCATCCTTGAAGGGCCTGCTGTTTGCCGCCGCCACATAATCCGTCACCTCCGTGCCTGCCGTCTGACGCCGAGCGCCTACGACGAACTGAAGACGGTCGTTGAACAGCGACATGGTGTCAGATACGCCGACGCTCCACAGATCGACCCCGGTCATCTGGTTGAGACGCACGTAATTGTAATTTGGCGCAGGTGCGTTTACCGGCTCAGTGTAGAGATTCCAGCTGGTCGAGATCGCCCCCGCCGCCGCGGCTGTCGCCGCGCCCGGCCTGCTGACCGGCCAGAGGACGCGCTGATTATAGGTGCGATCAACAATCGAATAGCCAACATTGATGGCGTGGTTGACCGGTCCGGTATCGACCTTGACCCGAACGCCGGCTTCGCCAGCAAATGTCTCGTAGGTCTCCTTGCCCTGCCCTGGGACCGCCGATAAGGCGCCGGCGTTGGAGTTGAGGGTCGGCGACGGATAGGAATAGTTGATATTGCTATCGTGGTACCCGAACGAGGCGTAGGCCGTGATGCGATCGCTGAGATCGACCTCGCCCTTCACGGTGGTGAAGAAATCGGTCGGCGCGTAATACGCCCATGGCACCTGGAAATTCAGCCCGGCCTTTGGCGGGTCTGGGATCTGGGTGACGGCACCAACGCCAAAGAAGCGAAGCGGTGGCTTCAGATTGTCGGCCTGGTATCCGATGTCGACAGCCAGACGCGCGTTCTCGCCGCGGTAGTCGAGCCCAAGCGCCACGTTGCCCAGCTCGTCAGTCTGCCGGTTCCAGGGCGTGTTGCCGTTCGAATAGGAGCTGTTCAGCCTGACGCCCCACTCCTTGTGCTCGCCATAACGGCGGCTGACGTCGATCTGCTCGCCGAATTGCGACTTGGAGGCATAGGTTCCCGTCAGCTGCGTGATATCGACATCGGGCGCGTGCTTGGTGATCAGGTTGACGCTGCCGCCGACCGCGCCGCCGCTGGACGCGCCGGTTCCGCCCACCGTCATACCGTTGAGAAGCGCGCTCGGCCCCTTCAACAGCTCGACGCGTTCGATGAAGTTCGCCCCTGTCGAATAATAGGGCGCGATGCCAGCGAGGCCGTTCAGCGCATAGTCGCCGCTGTCGTAGAAGAAGCCGCGGATGAAGAGACCGTCGGCCCCGCCACCGGCCGCCTGGGTCACCCGCACCGACGGATCGTTGATCAGGACGTCGCGGATCGTGCGCGCCTGCTGGTTCTGCATCAACTGCGCGGTGAAGCTCGTCTGATTGAACGGCGTGTTCATCACCCCGCGATTGCCGAGCAGCCCAAGTCCGCCTCCGCTCGCCACCTGCCCGCCGGCATAAGGCGCCGGCGGCGCGCCGATCGTTCCGGTCGAGGGGGTGACATAAGGGACCGGAGCCGTCGTCGGCGGCGGGCGATTACGGGTCTCGGCGCGGCGCTGGACGGCCCGGCTCGGCGATGCTTGCGCGCGCTGGACAGATTGTCGCGGCTTCTGCTTGGGCGCGTCCACCGTCACGTCCGGCAATTGGGTTTGAGCAAAGAGCGGCCGTACTCCGCCCGGATCTAACGTCAACGCAATTGTGCTTACAGCAGCCAACAAGATCAAACGTCGGGCATTTGCGCCCGTATCGCGACAAGCCATTTTGACACCCCGTACTACCAAGTTCCACACTGGTCCTTGGCGCTCCTAACACACGGGTATTCGGGGATGGCGTCGCCGATCATAGAACCCATCTAACGAACGACAGGTTTGACAAGATCCAGGCATCAAGTTTTTGCCAGCGCAGCAGAAATTCGGCGCCCGATTTTCGTTGAAGCTTTCTAAAGAAGCGCAACATCTCCTACGTTTCGTCGAGGCCAACGCACCGCGTTGTCCGACTTTAACTAACAGCATTTGGTCAGTTTGCGCGCCTTTTTACAAACGGCAACGACACGACCACGATCCCGCCACAGCGGCATCGGCTCCGATGTCAACCAGACCTCATATTTGAAGCCTTCGGAGTGGTTCACAGTCGCGCGTGACCTCCGAACGTCGCCGTCTCCCGCGCGCGTCAGGCCTGCTTGGCGCTCCGCTTCCACGGCACACCATGGATCAACGACAGCAGAATCGGGACTGACAGGCCCAGCCAACACAGGCTGTCCCAGAGACCGTCACCGAACAGCCCGAATGCCAACCCGGCCGCGCTGACAAGGCCGATCATCAGCGGCGCCCGGAAGACCTGCCACGCCGAGCGCCGCTCGTCACGATCCGACGCGATCGCACTGCTGATCGGACCTTTCATGGCGAAACCACGACCGGGGCTGTCGAACCAACAACGACAGCAGACTTCTTCCTGCTGCCCCATCGTTTGGCGATCCACAGATACAGGCCGCTACTCAGCACGATGATGGTGATGATATCGAGCAGAGCCCAGATGATCTTCAGCGGCAGGCCGCCGTAATCACCGAAATGCAGCGGACGCGACAGCTGCAGCGCGTAAAGATACCAGGCGACCGGCGGCGCCGTCAGCTTGGTCGGATCCTGCGCGTCGACCATGACGGGCTGGAACATGCGCGCCGTGAGCGCCGTCTTGCCCTTGGTCCAGACGATCAGATGCTGTGGACTGCCGAAACGCGCCGTCGTGGGCATCGTCACGGAACTGACCCGCCGATCCGGAAACGCCTGACGGACCGCCGTCACGGCGGCATCGACCGCAGCCGACGCCGCGATCGGCTTACCCTGATAAGGAGCAAGCAGCGCCGGCATGGTCTGCGCTCGCCACAGATCTGACAGCGGCACGGCAAGCGTATTGATCGTTCCGGTCAGCCCGACCGCGAGTGCCCAGCTAACCGTGACGATGCCGAGCAGATTGTGCATGTCGAGCCATTTGACGCGCGACGAGCGGTCGCGGATCGTGCCAAACTCAAGACGACGCATGAAGGGCCAATACACGACAATCCCCGACACGATGGAGGCGACGAACACGAGCCCCATCAAGCCGAGGAACAACTCGCCCGGCAGCCCTGCGAACATGTCGCGATGGATCTGCAGGATGATATCCATCACGCCCTGGTGCGGCGGTTCTTCGCCGAGCACGGCGCCCGTGCGCGCATCGACGGTGATGCGATGAAACTGGCCGGGAACGGGAATCGCGGTGGCTGACATCGCGACCGTGACCAGCGGCTCCGCCTCCTTGAGCGTGACAAAAAGCGCATGCTGGCTGGGCAATTGGTTGCGCGCCGATTCGATCAAGCGGTCGAGAGACAACGCGGGCGTATCCGCCGGCATCGGCGGCGCCGCGATCGGGTGTTCCAGCAATTCGTCGATCTCATGATGGAAGATCAGCGGCAGCCCGGTCAGGCAAAGCATGAGCAGAAAGACCATGCTGATCAGCGAAGTCCACGTATGAATCTGCAGCCATACCCGGGTCGCTCGCGCACTCACCATGCTTCACCACCACCTTCCAACGTCGCGACCTGCACCCGACAGCCACTCCTCGCTGCCGCTGTCGCAACCACATCTCGCTGCTTCGATCTCGACTTCGCTCAAATACAATCGAGCCGGAAAGAGCCAAATACAATGCGAGCGGTCCCCTGATGAGCGCGTGAGCTTCACCACGCTCCGGCGTACCATGACATCGAGTCCCAATGACCCGTCGGGCAAAAGCAGCGGTAGCGGCGACATCTATCGCGCGCGGCAACGAGATCCGTATCTTGCCGATCGTCCTCCCTGCATCAAACGAATTCGACGGGGCCGATGCTGGAATATCTTTAAGGTAGAGCACGGCCCGCGGCATGTCGGATCGTCGCGCAGCCGCAGATCGAGCGTCGACGTGGCGGCGATGCGGCCGAATATTGCCAGGCGCTGCAGCTCAGCTTCCGAAGGCCTCGATCACAGCCTGCTGCAACGACAATGTCGGCCGTCCGATCAGGCGCGAGAGCGTTCGGCTGTCGTCGTGCAGGACACCGGCGGCGACGCCCTTCGCCTCCACCTCAGCGAGCATGGCAGCCACCGGAGGCGGCAATCCGACGCTCTCGTAGAAGCTGGCGTGCTCGGCCTGGGTCAGATTTCGATAGACCAGAGGCTGTCCGCTTTGGCTTGCGGCCTCTGCGGCGATATCTCCCAGGGTGTGAGCTGTGTCGCCGGCCAATTCGTAGACTTTGCCTTCATGACCCTTTCCGGTCAGGACCGTGACAGCTGCGTCCGCGAAATCCTTTCGCGACGCCCAGGAGATTAATGCCGTGCCGGCGCTTCCGATCAACTGACCGTACCCGAGCGCCACGTTCAGATTTGTGGTGTGGTTCTCCCAGTACCAACCATTGCGCAGGATCGTGTGAACGAGCCCAGATTCCGCAATCCACTTCTCCGTCTCGGTATGATCCTTGGCGAAGCTAGGTTCCCATCGGTCGGCATGGAGCAGGCTGGTATAGACAAGATGTCCAACACCCGCCGTCTTTGCGGCAGCAATCACATTGGCATGCTCAGCCTGGCGAGTGCCGAATGAGCTCGACGAGATTAGAAGAAGTCTTTCAATGCCCGCGAGGGCGCCTTCCAGAGCGCGGGGGTCGGCGTAGTCGGCTGTCCGGATGCCAACGCCAAGATCGGCCGCCTTGCGCGCATCACGAACGACGGCGACGATCTCGGACGACGGGACGAACTCACGCAGGCGTGCGACAACTTTGCGTCCCAAGTGCCCGGTCGCCCCGGTTACTGCATACATCTGGAAAAACTCCCTGTTACGACGGCGCGGGGTCCCCGCACGGCTTAGTCTCTGAAGAGGAGAATTTGCTTCTCTCGTTGGCGATTTACAGTGGTCCCGCCGTCACGACGGCGGAAGCTGGCCCATGCCCCCGCTCCTGTAGCGCACCCGTGCCGCGGCGATCTGCTCTGCGCTACTCATGATGAACGGCCCATCGATGAGGACCGGCTCACGGATCTCAGGGGCGGACATCACGACGAGGTGAGCCAGCTCATCAGCTGCAAAGCTTAAGCGCGCACCATCGCCATGCATGGCAATCGCCTGCCGCTGGGCCAAATGCCGCGCGCCACCTTCGCTGCTGACGGCAAGATCGCCAGTTGCGACATAGATGAGTGTCACGTGACCCTGCGGATGATCGAACGTAAGATGTCGTCGGAGCTCCACGTCGAGAAGCGTGAACGGCTCGATGGGCACCATCGGCGACGTCAGATGCTCGTAACATCCGACCACCACACGGACGCGATCTCCGGCGGCATTCGTCCACTCGGGCACTTCGCTGCCCGACAGCGTCATCGTCTTGGGCGCACTCGACTTGTTCGGCGACGTCAGATTGACGAACAGCTGCAGGCCGTGCAGTTCGCCTGTATCGGCGGGAGTCTCGTGATGCACTATGCCGCTTCCAGCATGAGTCCAGACCAGACCTCCCGCGCCGACCACGATATCGTTGCCGAGCGAGTCCCTGCTGCGCAAACGACCCGCCGAATCGGGGAAGACATAAGTCGCGGCCACAAATCCAGCGTGAGGGTGCAGCGGAAACGGCCGTCCGCTCACCCTGAAATCGTCACAGACCAGCACCGAAGACTTCAGATCTCCCAACGGAGCGAGATCCAGGGCCTGAGCTGAAAAGGAGGATCGGCTGGAGCCTCGCTCCTGCGCGGCGACGATGGAAGAGAAGAGCACGGCCATCTCGGTCCTTTCGATCGACTGATGCGAAGGTTCTCAAGCCGCGAGCTTGGCGGCGTGCTCCTTGGCGGCAGCAATGGCCTTGGCGCGTACAACCGGCCCCAGAGCGACACCTTCAGCTCGCACGAACGAGATCTCGGCGATGCCGAGAAAGCCGAAGAAGCTCAGCAGGTAGCTCTCCTGATGATCGAGCGCAGCAAGGGGAGACCCTGCGCTGAAGATGCCGCCCCGCGCCGAGGCGACGATGACCTTCTTGCCCTTGCAGAGCCCGACCGGGCCATGCTCTCCGTAGCTGAATGTCTTGCCCGGGACTGCCAGCCGATCGATCCAGGCCTTGAGCTGCGACGGAACGCCGAAATTGTACATTGGCGCGCCGATCACGATGACATCGGCTGCTAGAAAATCTTCCATGACCGCCAGACCCGCGCCGACGTCGGCCTGCACTGCCTGATCGGCCGGCGCACCCTGCAGCGCGGCCAGATAGCCTCCCGTCAGATGCGATAACGGTTCGGCCACAAGGTCGCGGTAGATCACGTTCCAAGATTTGTCGGCTCCCTTCAGCAAGGCGACGATCTCGGCCGACAACTCCCGCGTCACGGACCCTACGCCGGCGATGCTCGAATCGATGTGAAGAAGCTTCATGGTTCCTCCATTTGGCGGACGCTCCGCCAAGCCGCCCGACCATGAGAACTTGCCATCGATCTGAAAAGCCAATATAAACCGATGTTATTTATCTGTTTGGACGATATATCGTGCTCGATGGAATCTCCCTCGACCAACTGACGACGTTCGTGACCGCCGCTGAGACCGGCAGCTTCTCTGCTGCCGGACGCAAGCTCGGGCGTGCTCAGTCAGTCGTCAGCCAGAACCTCGCCAATCTCGAAACCCAGCTCGGCATTCAGCTGTTCGATCGCAGCGCGCGCTATCCCGTCCTCACCGCAGCGGGCCGGGCTCTCCTTGCGGACGCCCGCGCGGTCGCGGAGGATCTGGCCAAGCTGAAGGCGCGCGCGCGCGGACTAGCTGGTGGACTTGAGCCCGAGCTGAGCGTTGCGTCCAATGTGCTATTTCCAACCGCTGTCCTGACGGAGGCGGTGAGCGCCTTTCAGCAGGAGTTTCCGACCACATCGTTGCGAGTTTCTGTCGAGAGCATGGGAGGGGTCATCGAGCCAGTCCTCGAACGGCGGTGCTCGTTCGGCATCCGAGGCCCTCTGCTGACCAACCATCCCGAACTTCGCGATGAAGCCCTGCTCGGCCTTCGCTACCTTATGGTCGCCTCTCCACGGCATCCTTTGGCCACCCATCCCGGCGCCATTCCTCCGGATGTGCTCAGCGAGCACGTTCAGCTCGTCCTGACTGATCGATCGCGTCTGACCGATGGCAAGGATCTGCGTGTCTATTCGTCAAAGACCTGGCGTTTGTCGGATCTCGGGGCGAAGCATGCGTTCCTGCGGGCAGCACTTGGATGGGGCGGCATGCCCTATCATGTGGTTGAGGATGATCTCCAAAACGGCGAGCTGGTGCCGCTGACGCTCGAACAGGCAGAATCGGATACTCACATCAAGATGTCCGCGGTCTATCGAACAGATACGCCCCCAGGGCCCGCAGGGCGTTGGCTCATCGACCGACTGAAAAAGGCGACAGACATGCGGCGCGCATGAGAGCCAGAGAGCCCACCGATCTCGGCGATCTGCGGCTCGGGCGCGCTGACTGTCTTCCGCAAACGTCGTGTCCCACCTGCCGCATGCAAGGTGCCCGCTGACCAGCGGACTCTCCATTTGCGCATGGTCTTTTCTCGTTCTTGCCATTGCGCGGCGCGCGCATCGGCCAGATTGAAATGCAGCCAGTACCATCCGTACTGATCGAGATGGAACGGCTCGTCATGCACAAGCGGCTGGGGTGTGCCGTCCGCGGTGAAGCGGAAGGCCCACACCAGCCCCTCCAATGGCGGCGCCGTCACCGCTGCGAGGGCCGCCCCATCTGCGTCAGAAGATCCGGCTGAAGATGACGTAGAGCGAGCCCGACAACAGGATCGCCGCGGGCAAGGTCAGCACCCAGGCCATCAGCAGGTTGCGCACGGTTGCCATCTGCAGGCCGGAGCCGTTGGCCGCCATCGTGCCGGCGACGCCAGACGACAGCACGTGAGTGGTCGACACCGGCAGGCCGAACACATCGGCCGCGCCGATCGTGGCGGCGGCGACCAGCTCGGCGGAGGCGCCCTGCGCATAGGTCAGATGCGACTTGCCGATCTTCTCGCCGACCGTGACCACGATGCGCTTCCAGCCGATCATGGTGCCCAGGCCGAGCGCGATCGCAACCGCGATCTTGACCCAGTTCGGAATGAACTTGGTGGCGCTGTCGAGCGAGGCCTTGTACGCGTTCAGCATAGCGATCTCCTCCTTGTTGAGGTCGTTCTCCTTGTCCTTCATCAGGAAGCGGATCGCCTCCGAGGTCAGATACATGTCATTACGGGTATTGCCGACAGCTTCCGCGGGCACCTTGTTGAGCGAGCCGTAGGTCCGCACCTGGTCGCCGACGTCCTTCACCAGCATGGCGAGGGACGGATAGGTGCCCTCGTTGATCTTGCGCTGCGCGACGTAGAGCGTGACCGCGGGACGTGGATCGCCGATCACGTTGTGGCCGGCGGCCTTCGCCGCGATCACCTTGGAGGCGGCTTGCGAGGTCTCCTGGAATTTCGCGATCTGCGCCTCGGGGAGCGTGCGGTTCAGCGCATAGGCGGTCGGCACCGTGCCGATCAGGATCAGCATGATCAGGCCCATGCCCTTCTGGCCGTCATTCGAGCCATGGGCAAAGGAGACGCCGGTGCATGTCAGGATCAGCAAACCGCGGATCCAGATCGGCGGCGGCTTCGGGCCTTCCGGAGCGGCGTAGAGCGCGGGGTTGCGAACGAGAAATTTGAGCAAATAGAGCAGCGCAGCGGCGCAGATGAAGCCGACCAGCGGCGACAGCAGCAGCGCGTAACCGATCTCGGTCGCCTTGCTCCAGTCGACGCCGGACGTGCCATCGCGGCCGCGAAGGAGAGCATTCGCCACGCCGACGCCAATGATCGACCCGATCAGCGTATGCGAGGACGAGGCCGGCAGGCCGAAATACCAGGTCCCGAGATTCCACACGATGGCGGCAATCAACAGCGCGAACACCATCGCGAAGCCGGCGCTCGATCCCACCTGCAGGATCAGCTCGACGGGCAGCAGCGAGACGATGCCGAACGCGACCGCGCCGCTCGACAGCAGCACGCCGAGGAAATTGAAGAAGCCGGACCACATCACGGCGAACTCGGCCGGCAGCGAATGCGTGTAGATCACGGTGGCCACCGCATTGGCGGTGTCATGGAAGCCGTTGACGAACTCGAACCCGAGCGCGATCAGCAGCGCGACGAACAGCAACAGGTAAGGCAGATATGTCGTCACCTTCACGCCGGTGGCGTCGACATCGGCATAGATGCTGTAGGCGACGAACAGCAATCCTGCGGCGAGGACGCCGAAGAAGAGGATCATCGTCAGCGGGTTGAAGCCCTTGTCGAGGTTCGGCCGTCCGGCCGGCTGAATTGGCCGTTCGTCGCCGACCGCCTGATTGACTGTGATTTCGGCCATGTCGCTCCCCATACCGTTCCACTTGGAGCCCCATAGTGGAACGAAGATTTGAAGCGTGGATGACATGCGCTCGCAACAGTGTGAGCGGATAACAAATGAACGGGTCAATAAGTCGTCACGGTCAGATCGTATAATAAACATGTGGCACTACGCTTGCGCTCCGTCGATCAGCAGGCGCAGCAATACGATGAAACTTTCGGCAACGGAGCGCGAAATGACCCAGACCATACGCAACAAGAGCTGGGCGGAGCTGGAGGTCGGCGACAAAGCCGCGATCGAACGGACATGCGCGGTACAGGACCTGATCCTGTTCGCCCATGTCTCCGGCAACACCAATCCGATGATGCTGCCGGATGGTAGCGCCAACCATGGTTCGAAAGAGGTCATTGCGCCATCGATGTGGGTCGGATCGTTGATCTCGGCCGTACTTGGCAATGTCATGCCCGGTCCGGGCACGCTGTATCGCTCGCAATCGCTTGAGTTCAAGAAACGTGTGCATGTCGGCGACCGCCTGCGCATCACCGTGACCTGCTGCGAGAAGCGCGAGGCGCCGGTCGCGTTGTTTCGCGCCGAGATCACCGACCAGGCCGGCGATCTCGTCTGCGCGGGGCTTGCCGAGATCGATGCGCCGACAGTGTCGATCGAGACGCCGGTGCGCGAGCTGCCGGCGCTGATCGTCGATCATGCCGATCATTTCGCCAAGCTGGTCGATCTCGCTGCTCAGCTGCCGCCGCTCAAGACCGTCATCGTCTGTCCTGAAGACCGCAACTCGCTCGGCGGCGCCCTGCTCTCAACCGAACGTGGCCTGATCCACCCTGTGCTGATCGGCGATCCCGATCGCATCTCGGCCGCGGCGCGCGAGATCGAGGCCGACATCAGCGGCTGGGCGCTGGTGCCGGAGACTGACCACCGTGCCGCCGCCGCGCGCGCCGTGGCGATGGTGCTGGCCGGCGACGCCCATGCGGTGATGAAGGGGGCGATCCATTCCGACGAGCTGCTGGCGGCGGTGGTGAAGAAGGATGGCGGGCTGCGCACCAATGGCCGGATCAGCCATGTCTTCGCGCTCGACGTGCCGACGCTGGATGAGATCCTGTTCATTTCCGACGCCGCCATCAACATCGCGCCCGACCTGATGGCGAAGGTCGACATCGTGCAGAACGCCATCGATCTGGCGCGCGCCTGCGGACTCGACCGGCCGCGCGTCGGCGTGCTGTCCGCGGTCGAGACCATCAACCCGAACATTCCCTCCACGCTCGACGCCGCCGTGCTGTCGAAGATGGCCGAGCGCGGCCAGATCAAGGGCGGTATCGTCGACGGTCCGCTGGCGATGGACAATGCCATCGACATGGAAGCTGCGAAGACCAAGGGCATCGCCTCGCTGGTCGCCGGCCATGCCAACGTGCTGATCGTACCGAACCTCGAGGCCGGCAACATGCTGGCGAAAGAGCTGACCTTCATCGCCCGCGCCGAGGCCGCCGGGCTCGTGATCGGCGCGCGCGTGCCGGTCATGCTGACCAGCCGAGCGGACAACGACCGAGCCCGGCTCGCCTCCTGCGCCCTCGCGCAGCTCTACAATCACTGGCGGCGCGAGGGCCGCGCCTTTGCCGGCTCGGCGCAGGCGAAGGCGGCGGAGTAGAGGATGACCGACGCCATTCTGACCATCAATGCCGGTTCGTCCTCGATCAAATTCGCGGCCTATGAGATCGCAACTGCCGGGCTGCGCCCGTTGGCCAGGGGACATATCGACGACATCGGCGACGACACGACGTTCACGGCCGCTCCGGCCGACGGTCCCGCCGAGCGACAGCCGATCGATGCGTCCAAGGGCGCGGTCGATCACCGCTCTGCGTTGGAGCTCGCCGTCGATTGGCTGCACCGGCATGAGGACGGCTGCCATGTCGTGGCTGTCGGCCACCGCGTGGTGCATGGCGGGCCGGATCATGCCGAGCCGGTGGTGATCGACGACGGCACGTTGCTGCGCCTGCGCAAGTTTGTGCCGCTGGCGCCGCTGCACCAGCCGCATAATCTCGCCGGGATCGCCGCGGCGCTGCATGCGTTTCCGGACGCGGCGCAGGTGGCCTGCTTCGACACCGCGTTCCACCGCCAGCACCCGTTCATCGCCGACACGTTCGGACTGCCGCGGCGGCTCTATGACGAGGGCGTGCGCCGCTACGGCTTTCACGGCCTGTCCTACGAATATGTCTCGCGCCGGCTGCGCAGCGTGGCGCCAATGCTGGCATCGGGGCGCGTCATCATCGCGCATCTCGGCAATGGCGCCTCGGTCTGCGCGCTACGCGACGGCCGCTCGGTCGCCTCCACCATGGGCTTCACTGCGCTCGACGGCCTGCCGATGGGCACCCGCTGCGGCCAGCTCGATCCCGGCGTCGTGCTCTATCTCCTCACCGAGAAGGGCATGAGCCCCGACGAGATCACGCATCTCCTGTATCACGACTCCGGGCTGAAGGGCCTCTCGGGCCTCTCCAACGACATGCGCGAGCTCGAGGCATCCCACGCGCCGGCAGCGCGCGAGGCGATCGACTATTTCGTCGCGCGCGTGCGCCGCGAGATCGCGGGGCTCGCCGCGACCATCGGCGGCGTCGATGCCATCGTGTTCGCCGGCGGCATCGGCGAGCATGCCTTTCGCGTGCGCGAGCAGATCCTCGGCGACATGGGCTGGCTCGGCGTCGATCTCGACCGGGACGCCAATGCGCGCAACGCACAGACCGTGAGCCTGCCGGACTCTCGCGTCGCCGTGCTCGTCATTCCGACCGACGAAGATCGCATGATCGCCGAGCACACCGCCGAGATCCTGGGCCTGATTCACAGCGCCGCGGACTCCACGCGCCTGACAGACTGACCGAAGGGACCGCCAATGTCTTCCCCCTACAGCCCCGCGACCGCCCTCGCCCGCAGCTTCGGCGCAGCCGGCATCACCACGACTCAGACGCAACGCGTCTCGCAGAGCCTCAGCCGGCATCTTGACAAGTTCGCCCGCGAGCATGGCAAGCGGGCGCAGGATCTGATCAGCGAGGGTGCCGGTCTGGCGCGGTCGTTCAGCAGCGCCACGCAAGGCCATATTTTCGACCAGGCGCGTGACTATTGGATCGACGCCGGCCAGCGCATGGTCCTGACACTGGACGTGCTGCGCGAGCGCGCCGACAACGATGCCCGGCACGAGGCCGCGGGGACGCCGCCGGTGCTGATCTACGACCATGAGGTCGCGCTCGATGGCCGCAACCTCGTCCGTCCGGTCAACTACATGCTGCTGAAGATCCTGCCGCCGGCCGGCGTGGTCACCTATGACTGGAAGCGTCCCTATGTCATCATCGATCCTCGCGCCGGCCACGGCGCCGGGATCGGCGGCTTCAAGCAGGACAGCCAGGTCGGCGTCGCCCTGCATGACGGGCATCCCGTTTATTTTGTCGTGTTCAGGCCGCATCCGGAGCCCACCCAGACGCTCGCCGACGTCATGCGCGCCGAGGCGGCGTTCATCGCCGAGGTCCATCGCCGCCATCCCGAGGCGCCGAAGCCGATCATCGTCGGCAATTGCCAGGGCGGCTGGGCGACCCTGATCCTGGCGGCGGCGAATCCCGACATCACCGGACCGCTGGTCGTCAACGGCGCGCCGGTCGCCTCTTGGTCGGGACGGCTCGGCGAGAACCCGATGCGCTATAATGGCGGCCTGCTCGGCGGCATTCTGCCGGCGCTGGTGCTGTCCGATCTCGGCGGCGGCGAGTTCGACGGCGTGCACCTCGTCTCCAACTTCGAGATGCTCAATCCCGGCCGCAACTATTTCGGAAAGTATTTCGACCTCTATGCCGATCCGGAGAAGGGCCGTGCGAGCTTCCTCGAATTCGAGCGCTGGTGGGGCGGCTTCCATTTCATGAACGAGCAGGAAATCCGCTGGATCGTCGAGCAGCTGTTCATCGGCAACCGGTTGTCGCGCGGCGAGGCGCGCATCGAGCGCGGCCGTCAGCTCGATCTCAAGGCGATCCGCTCGCCGATCATCGTATTCGCGAGCTGGGGCGACAACATCACGCCGCCGCAGCAGGCGCTGAACTGGATCGTCGACACCTATGCCGACGAGCACGAGATCCGCATCCGCGGCCAGCGCATCATCTACATGGTGCATGACAAGGTCGGCCATCTCGGCATCTTCGTGTCGTCCTCGATCGCGAAGAAGGAGCACACCGAGGTCGCCTCGACGATGAAGACGATCGAGGCGCTGGCGCCCGGTCTCTATGAGATGACGATCGACGAGCAGATCGGCGAAGGCATCGCCGCGCGCTTCCACGTGTCGTTCCATGAGCGCAAGATCTCCGACATCCTGGCGATCGACGACAATGACCGCAGCGAGGAGCGCGGCTTTGCCGCGGTCGCGCGCCTGTCCGAGCTCGGCGCAGAGCTGTACGACCTCACCGCCCGTCCGCTGGTGCAGTCGATGGTGACCGACGAGATGGCCAAGCTGATCAGCGACGCGCATCCGGCACGCCTGATGCGCCGTGGCTTCGGCGGCGACAACGCCATGACCCACGCCATCCGGAAAGCGGCGGATGAGGCCCGCGCGGCGCGGACGAAGGCAGGACCATCGAATCCGTTCCTGGCGCTCGAGCAGTTCTGGGCGAAGAGCGTGGTGCAGGCGTTCGACGTGTTCCGCGACGTCCGCGACAGCCTCTACGAGGCCACGTTCCTGTCGATCTACAGCTCGCCGCTGATGGATGCGATCGCCTCGACCCACGCCTTCCAGCGGGTTCACCGCGAGCCCAAGGAGCTGCGCTTCCTCCCCGAGGTGCAGGCGATCCTGCTCGGCATCGCGCGCGGCGGCTTCGAGGAAGCGGTCATCCGGATGCTGATCCTGCTCGCGGACTCCCGCGGCTCGGTGCGCCGCGACCGGCTGGAGCGCTCCGCCAAGGTCTTGACCAAGGACGAGCCGTTTGCCTCGCTCGGCGCCGAGCGCCGCGCTGCGCTGATCCGCGAGCAATCGATCATCGTCGAGTTCGAGCCCGACCCGGCTGTCGCGACGCTGGCCGAGCTGCTGCCCGACTTCGGCGACCGCAACCGCGCCATCGACGTGGTCGAGTTCATCGCAGGCAGCGTCGAGGACATGGAGCCGAATACGATCCGCACCCTGCAGCGGCTGCGCGAGGCGCTCGGCCTGCCGCCGCTGGCGCTGGCCGCGGTGTCGGCCGATCCGCTCACGGAGAACCTCGCGGTCCGCGACGTGGCCTGACAGGAGAGCACGATGCCGGACACCGCTCACTCGCCCGATCCGCTGCCGATCGTCTGGAATCCCGACGACCGGATCGGCGACATGCTGAAGGGGCGGCGCGGCCTCGTGCTCGGCGTGGCCAATGAGAACTCGATCGCCTTTGGCTGCGCTGCCAAGCTGCGCGCCTTCGGCGCCGAGGTGGCGCTCACCTATGCGGACGACCGCACCCGCAGCTTCGTTGCGCCACTCGCCGAGCGCATCGGCGCCAGCCTGCTGCTGCCGTTGAACGTCGAGCAGCCGGGCGAACTGGACGCGGTGTTCGAGCGCATCAAGCGCGAATGGGGCCGGCTCGATTTCGTCGTGCATTCGATCGCGTTCGCGCCGAAAGCCGACCTGCACGGCCGCGTGATCGACTGCTCCGCCGACGGCTTTGCCCGCGCGATGCGGATCTCGGTCTACTCGTTCCTGGAGCTCGCGCGTGCCGCCGAGCCGCTGATGGCGGCGGGCGGCGCGCTGCTGACGATGAGCTATTACGGCGCCGACAAGGTCGTGAACCACTACAACGTCATGGGCCTCGCCAAGGCCTCGCTGCAGGCCGCCGTACGTTATCTCGCCGCGGAACTCGGCGAGAAGAACATCCGCGTCTATGCCGTCTCCCCCGGGCCGCTGCAGACCCGCGCCGCCAGCGGCATCGCCCATTTCGACGAGCTGATCGAGGCCGCCGTGAACCGCAGCCCGGGACACCGCCTGGTCGACATCGCCGAGATCGGCCGGGTGGTCGCATTCCTCGTCGGCGGCGGCGCCTCCGGCATGACCGGCGACACGATCTATGTCGACGCCGGGCTGCACAATATGGCGTAAGCATCAACCGAGCTGATGCCGGTCGCACTGCTTCGGCCAAAGCCGGCTACCGCGCGCCCTCTCAGGCGGCATCAGCCCATCGCCCTCCGGCGATCAAGGTTCTGACCGCTCCTCAAGCTGCTGCCACAGCAGATGGCCACGATAGGCATGCGAGACGCGGCCTTGCGGCGAGATCGCGTAGAGATGCAGCCAATGATGGTCGACGAGTTCACGTACGATGTCATTTTTCGCGATCACGCCGTTGATTGCCTCGAGCGGAGCCTCGATCAGCACCGTCAGGCGCAGCGGCTCGTGCACGAAGCGGCTGCCGTCATGCACGGACTGCCAGGGCAGCCCGACCTTGAGATCGCCGGCATTGCCCTCGAGCACGCCGAGCGTGCCGACGACATTGTGCAGCACCTTGTTGCCGGCGCCGAACGCGGCATTGTTGACCGTCGAGCCATAGTATTGAAGGTTGATCCAGCTCGCCACCACCATCGGCGCGGTCATGATCAGCTGCAGCGTGCCGAAGTCCTTGTCCTGCTGCCAGTCGTAATCGTGCAGGAAGCTGCGGCCGCCGAGATCGATTGCCCTGGTGCGGGCGCGCGGCGCCGCGATGAAGCTGGCATTGCCGGCCAGGCCCCATTCCGGCCTGACCTGGGCCCAGTCGCGGCTTCGCGTTACCACCTGCTGCTCCGTCGCCGCGCCGCGAGCTATGCCGAGCAGCGCCGCGCGCTCGAGCCGCGTCAGCGAGGTGGCCTTGGCCAGCAGCGCACGCAGGCGCCGCAGGTCGTCGGCATGAGACGCGGGCAGTTGCTCGATGTCAAACAGCCTGATCTCGTCGGTCGTGGTGTCGTGCAGGCAACCGAGGAACACGGTGTCGTCCGGAATGTCGATGCCGCGCTGGCGCAGCGCGACGCGAACGTCGGGATCGTTGAGGATGGCCGCCGCGACCCGCGCATTGGCCTCGCCGGTGTGTCCACCACAGGCGCCGCAGTCCAATCCTGACGCATGCGGATTGTTCACCGTCGTGCTGCCATGGCCCGTCAACATCACCAGGCGCGCGAACGGTCCGGTCATCGACATCGCCCGGAGCACCGCCTCGGCCATCGCGACCCGCTGCGCCGGATCGAAGCCGGTGGCGCGCCCGCCGACCGGGCGCGGCTCGATCCGCGGGCCGAGCCGGCCGATGAGATCGTCGTCCAGCCCGTCGGTGTTCGGATCGTGCACGGTGCGGGTCACTGCAAGGCTGTCGCTGAGGATCTTGCCGGCAAACAGCAGCCCCGCCGTCTCGACATAGATGAACGACGACACCGCCGACAGCTTGAACGACTTCCAGGCCTTCCTGACGCGGCGACGCAGCAGGCGCATGACCAGGATCTCGGAGTCCTCCTCCTCCGATGTTCCGCCGACGGCCTCGCACACCGTGAATTGCGGCCGCAGCAGCACCGGGCAATGCGCGCGGCCGGTGACGTGACCGATCGGCACGAACTCGATCGGGAAGCCGAAGAAGCCGGCAAATCCCACCGTCTCGACGCCGTCGCCGACCGACTCCATCGCCCGCCGGTACACCTCGGAACGCACGTCGATGCAGAACGCGGCCTGCACCGCCGGCCGCGCGCCGGCCGTGCGCGCTGCAGGCGCCCCAGCGAGACGATCGAGCAGGCGGCGTCGAAACGCGATCTCATAGGCCTCCTGCAGCACCATGTTGATGCAGAAATCAGGATCGCCGCCGAGCTGATCGTCGAGCGGCGGCAGTGCCGCCTGCTCCATCGCGCGGCGCCAGGCCTCGCGGAACGCCGTATCCGTGCGTTGCGCAAACAGCGTGTAGCCCCACACCACGCGGATCGCCAGCAGCTGCTCCAGCGTATCGTCGCGGTCGCCGGCGAGCTCGTGGTTCCACATCAGGTAACGCGCATAGGCAGCCCAGCCGCCGATCTCGAGCAGCGCCTGATGCAGATAGTCCTCGACTGCACGTGCCGGAATGCCGAGCCGTTCGATCACCGTGGCGATGGCGGCGACGTAGTCGTCGGGCATGTCGGCGACCAGCGCGCGGAAACGCGCGATCCCCATCATCTCCGGATTGCGGTCGTAGCGCACCCAGGCGCGCCAGGCCGCATAGGGGCGCAGCCCGCGCGCCGGCATCCGCCACACCGATTGGCCCTCGTCGAAATAGGCGGCGCACCAGCGCGAGATCTCGTCGGTCATGAAGGCGGTGCGCGCCACATGGCGATCGCCGGCCGCGAGCTCGTTGAGCACTTCGGCCACTGTCGCGACCACCGCCGGAGGCTTGCGCGCGATCCGGTCATTGTCAGCGAGCTTGAGCAGCTCCGCGGCTTCGGTCGGCAGACGCCAATCCGCAGGCGCGGCGGCAAGCGCCGCCGCGAGATCCGCCGTTTCGATCGTGCCGTTGCGAATGGCCTCGCGGTAGAACGCCCGCGGCATCAGCGTATCGATGCGGGCGACCCGATGCAGCATCGCGCAGGTCGCGTGGAAGCTGCGGTCGCTGAAGCCCAGGAACGGGTTGACGGCGACGAAGTTCTTGAGCGGCCAGACCGGCGCGATACGGCGGCAGGCGCGTTCGATGGCGTGTCGCAGCAGCGGCGTCGGGGCCAGGACGGCGGCCGGCGCCTCACGGTCGATCACATCGCTCATGGGTGTTCCCTCAGCACGATTGGAAGACGAACGGGGACGGATGTCGGCGCCGGCCCGGGCCAGTAATGCAGCACGAGACGGTTGGTGATCGTGTTGACGTAGAAGCCGTTGGCGACGTGGACGTACAGCGCCTGCCAGCGCGGCTCCGTCGCATGCTTGGGCACCATGCCCTGCAGGAAGGTGACGGTCGCGAAGGACAGCACGATCAGCGAGACGATGGCGATGCCGAGCGGCCCACGCAGCGCCTCGGTCTTCGGCAGCGCGCCGGCGAACATCTGCTCGGCGACGAGCTGCAGGCCGAAATAGGCCGCCGCGACCACGGCCGCCAGCGCCAGCGTGCGCACGACGACATAGGCATTCGGCCGCTCGTCGATGCCGTTGGCGACGAGGTGGATCAAGCCGAGCAGCAGCACCGCGCCGAGCGCGAACACGCCGGGCTGGCGGGCCGGCGTCGCGCCGGTCAGCAGGCTGAACAGCAAGGTCACCAGCAGCACGCCGGCGATCGAGAAGATCAGCCGAAACGGGTGCGGCTTGCCGCCGGGGCTCGGCGTCCAGGACGCGCGGGCGATGTCGATCACGCTGCCCGAGGACAGGAAGGCATGCGCCTTGTAGAGCGAGTGCGCGACGATGTGCAGGAGCGCGGCGGCGAATGCGCCGAGGCCGCATTCCATCATCATGAATCCCATCTGCGCGATCGTCGACCAGGCCAGCGAGACCTTGATCGAAGTCTGCGTCAGCATCACCACCGAGCCGAACAGCGCAGTGAAGCCGCCGATCACCGCGAGCAGATCCATCGAGGTCAGCGACAGCGAGATGACATCAGTGAAGCGCAGCACCAGGAAGCCGCCGGCATTGATGATGCCCGCATGCAGCAGCGCCGAGACCGGGGTCGGCGTCTCCATCACCTCGATCAGCCAGCCATGCACCGGGAACTGGGCCGACTTCAACAGGCCGGCGAAGACCATCAGCACCGCCGCGATCTGGACGCCGAGCGGTATCGCGCCCTGCCCGCGCATCGCCTGGGCGGCCGAGAACATGCTCTCATAGTCGAGGCTGCCGAACGCCGCGTAGAGCAGGAGCATCGCCGCGACCAGGAACAGGTCGCCAAGCCGGCTGGCGAGGAACTTCTTGCGCGCCGCGATCACCGCCGCCGGCCGCTCGGCGTAGAACACCAGGAGCCGATGCAGCGCCAGGCTGGTGGCCGACCAGGCCAAGGTGAACTGCAGGAGATTGCCGGAAATCGCCAGCGTCAGCACCGCGGCCAAGGTCAGGCACATCAGGCGGATGAAGCGGATCTGGCCGGGATCGCCATCCATGTAGGTGAAGCTGTAACGCAGCACGATGGCGCCGATGAACGACACCAGGCAGAACATCGTCGCGCTGACGCTGTCGAGATAGAGGCCGAAGCCGATGCCGCTGATGGCGAGCGCCGGCGTATGCAGCGCGCCCGAGGTCGCCACCCCGATTGCGGTGGCGAATGCTGCTGCGCCGGCGACACCGGAGGCGACCGCGGCCATCCGGTTCACGGCCTGTTGCGATAGATCCGGCTTGATCGCGGGTAAGAGAGAGGCAGCGAGCAGGGCCGCAGGCCCGGACATTGCAAGCCAGAGCGAAGAGGTCATCATGTCAGGACTCCCGTTGTCGCAGGAAAACGAGATGTGTCACGGGCGGCGGTCGCGGCGGGCTTGAACAGCGGCAGCTCCGCGGCCGTGCCGTCGGCTCGCAGCATCGTCAGACCTGCCTGCCGGTTGTTTGCCGCGAGCAAGAGCGGCGGCGCTTCGATCGCAAAATCGGCGCCGCGCTGCGCGGCGAGCGCGCGATCGCTGGCATCGTCACAGGCAACGCCCCAGAGCCGCACGGACGGCCGCGCCGGGCTGCGCCGCAGGGTGGCGGAACAGGCGAACGCGCCATGCGCGCCGGCGCGCTGCGCTTCGAGCGCAGATCCTTGCAGCAGCACGCGCGGCCCGGCAGGCGCGACCGCCGCGATGATCCTCCGCGCCAGCGCGATCCGCTGGTCGGGGGCGCAGCGCGGCGCGCGAATGACGATCAGGCCGGCGCCGCGATCGCACGCCGCGATGGCCGCGGCGGCGGCGCGCACCGGATCGTCGTGATCGACCACGGCCAGCAACTGTGGCAGGCCGAGCGCGAACATCGCGCGGGCATTGCTCGGCAGCAGCGGTGCCACGCCGGGTTCAGCCGGGTCGACCCAAGCGAGGCGCTGACCTTCCCGGCCGACCGGCGTGCCGCGCCAGCGCTCGACACGGAAGATATGCAGGCGCACCCGCTTGGTCGGAAACGCATGCACGTAGCAAAGCCACGGGCGGAACGCGGTGGCGTGGATGCCGGTCTCCTCGTCGAGCTCGCGCACCGCGGCGGCGGATGCGCTTTCGCCGCTGTCGATCTTGCCGCCGGGCAGTTCCCAGAACCCCGCCGCCACCTGCCGCGCCGTGCGCTCGGCGAGCAGCACGTGGCCACGATCGTCCTGCACGACGGCGACAGCGACCTCGATCACCGGCGAGCTCATCGCGCACGGCCGCTGCGCGGCGTGATGGGACGACAGGCCGATCATGGCCCGGTCCAGGCCGCGGCGAGCACCGCGGCGCGCCGCGCATAGTCGATCTCGGCCACCCCCGGCGCCGCGCCGTCGCGGCCCCGCAGGGTGATGTTGACGAAGGTGCGGGCGAAGCCGAGATCGGGGAACAGACGCGTCTCCTCGGACAGCACCGCCAGGCCATCGAGGAACTCGCGGGTCTGTGCGTAGGATTTGAACTCATAGCGGCAGAACAAGGATGGCGGTTGGCTCACGGCCTTCCACGCCTCGGGCAGTTCGATGGTGGGCTGCATTTCTCGCCTCCGTGATCAACAAGCGGCTGTCGGCGTCATTGCGCGGCGACTTCGTCGCTCAGCAGCTCGCCTTGCGGATAAAGCGGCAGGATGTGCTCGACCTCGCTGTGCGGACGAGCGATGATATGCGCCGCGGCCAAGCCATCGCCGACGCGCTCGCAGGCATCGGCACCGGCCCGCACCGCGGCATTGACCGCCCCGGTCTCGCCGCGCACCATCACCGTGACATAGCCGCCGCCGACGAACTGACGGCCGATCAGCCGCACCTCGGAGGCCTTCGTCATCGCATCCGCCGCCTCGATCGCCGGCACCAGTCCGCGAGTCTCGATCATGCCCAGCGCTATTCCGAACCGCTCGCTTGCCATTTCTCTCTCTCCTGTCCGATCTTGTTGTGAGGGGAATTCAATTCGTCGCGTCATCATCGGCACGCGTCCGCCACGCACCGTGGCGGCGGCGAAGCGCGCGACGCTGTCGGCGCTATTCCGCCGCGGGAATGCGCGCCAGGCTCTGGTCCTCGAGGCGGGTCATGCCGGGCTTCGGCAGCACGTGCTCGACCTCGATATGCGGGCGGGCGATGATATGCGCCGCGGCCAGGCCATCGCCGACGCGCTCGCAGGCATCGGCGCCGGCCCGCACTGCGGCGTTGACCGCACCGGTCTCGCCGCGCACCATCACCGTGACATAGCCGCCGCCGACGAACTGACGGCCGATCAGCCGCACCTCGGACGCCTTCGTCATCGCATCCGCCGCCTCGATCGCCGGCACCAGGCCGCGCGTTTCGATCATGCCCAAGGCAATTCCCATCTTCTCGGTCGCCATCAGTGCTCTCCTCCGCTTGCTGTGCTGTTGATGGTTCAGTCGATCGTCCGCGCGCTGGTCAGTCGCGCCAGCGCTCCTCGCTCCAATCATCGATGATCCCGCCGATGGTGAGATCGGTCGTGATGTTCGGGTTGCCCGCGGCCGCGCGCGCCGCGGAGTAGCCGATGGTGATGACGTAATCGCCCGGCTTGGTGCCGATCGGATCCACCACCACGTCCAGATTGCCGGCGGGGTCCTCGACGACGCGCAGCGATTTCGACGCGAGCCAGAACACCCGCTTGGTGGTAACGAGGTCGCGCACGACGCGGCTAATCTGCATTGGCGACCACCTTCTGTGCCGCCCGCCCGGCCGGATCGTCCCAATAGTCGATGATGCCGACGATGGTCAGGTCGCTCGGAAAATCCTTGCTGCCGGCGGCGTCGCGCGCGGCCGAGCTGCCGACGGCAATCACCCAGTCACCGGGCTTGCAGCCGACCGGGTCGACGGCGACCTGCTTGGCGCTGCTGCCGCGCTCCTTGACCACGAGCAGCCGCCGGTTCAGCAATCCCGGAATGCGCGCAGTGGCGACCAGCGTGCCTTCCACTTGGCAGATCTTCATGGGTGGACCTCCGGTGAAGCGTCGCCATGCGACGCCGTCAGATCGATCGGGGTGAGCGCGCTGCCATCGGCGGCGCGCACGACCGCCGCAACACTGAGCCCGCCGCGCGCGGCAAGCGCCGCATGCCGCGCCAGGATCGCGGCCGCCAGCCGCCGGGCCTGCTGCTCAGCCGTGACCGCAGCGCCGGGAATGCGCGGGTCGAAGCGGATATGCGCCAGAATCGGCACCGGCAGGCGATGCGGCGCGTGATGCGCGTGCAGGATGCGAATGCCGACGTCGAGATCGGCGGCGCCCTCCTCCACGGTGCGCATCTGCGCCTGGAATGCGAGGTTGCGCAGCTGCACGTCGTCGACGGGATCGCCGACCACGATCAGACGCTCGGTATGGCCGGCATCGGCGTAGCGGCCGCGGTGCCAGTCGCGCACCGCCTCGACCTGGCCGATATTGTTCTTCAGGAGATAGCCGCAGAACCAGCGCATGCCCTCGGTCTCGGCATCGTCAGCCGGCACGCCGGCGCAGGCCGCCACCGCATCGCGGATCGCGTCCTTGGCATGCTCGCGCGGCAGGTGCGCGGTGGCGTCGTACAGGATCGCGCTGTCGGCGTGGCGCAGGATGTCCATCCGCCCGGTCGCGTCGGGCACATGCACGCGGATCGCGTCGGTGTCGGTGTCGACGCCGATCAGCAGCGTCGCCACCGCGCAGCGCGCGCCGTGCAGCGTGCGCATGGCTTGATCGAACTGGTTCAGCCGCTCCAATAGCGCGCCGGCGGCGCGCACATCGTCGCTGCCATGCGCGGCGCAGCCTTCGTGCCGCGGCGCGATGCTGCTGAAATGATAGACGCCGATCTTGAGGAAGCGCGTCGGCGCCTCGGCGGCGTTCGGCGTGCCAGTGCGCCAGCGCTGCAGCTCGACGCTTTCCCAGTGCCGCACGGACTGCGCGACGTCGAACATCGCGCCGGCATAGGATTCGCGGAAGGCGACGATGCTCGGCGGCACCCGCAGGATGTAGTCGGTCACACCGCTCAGCCGGCCGTCGGCACAGGGCGTGATGTCGATCGCGTGGAAGCCCCAGCGGCGGATCAACGCATCTGCCGGCTCGCCGTCGACGAGGTGCGACAGCCCGCGATCGAAGGCACGCTCGATCAGGCGGCAGAATGTGCCGAGCACGCAATGCGCATGCAGCGCGCGCAGGTCGAGCGGCGCGGTCCAGCTCGCCACCAGCGCGGCGGCCGGAATGTCCAGCTGCAACCGCGCATGTAGCGTCGCCGCAGCGTGCGCGGCAAATTCCGGCGCGAATTGGCGCGGCGCGAGCTCCTGCAGCGTCGGTGCGATCGCGCCAAAGGCGGCTTCGATCTCGTCGGCCCGGCGATGCAGCGCCTGGCTGACGGTGCGGTCGGCGAGCGGATGGCGTCCCGCCGCTGGCTCACTGGTGCGTGCCGACCATGCGTCCCAGCCGCGCGGCGGCGGGCGATGGCGTGGTCCGGTCGCGGCGGCGCGGCGCGCCGCATGGAGTGCTGCCCCTCTCAACTTTGCGCCCCCCCGGATAGCGTGACGCGGGCGCCGGTCTTCGAGAAATAGCCGAACATCCCGGTCACGAGCTGCTTGGCTTCCTCATGCGTCGCCTGCTGCTTGAACTTCCCTGCGCCGGCAAACGGCTTGGCGCGCGGGCCGCGCTCGCTCGGATTGCGTGCGGCGGCGAAGGCACCTTCGGTTCCGGTCACGCGCGACTGGTCGCTCCATGCGTCACCGGTGACATGGCCGTGGCTGATGCCTTCACCCGTGAGGCGGCCATGTCCGGCCATGTCGCCCGCCTGCCGCAGCCGCGGCCGGCCGGCGAATTCGAGATTGCCGGTCACCTTGCTGCCGCCGGCCGCGAACGCGCCGGTGACGCGCTCGCTTGCCGCTGCCGTGGCCGTTCCGGCCGCGCGCAGTTGCGCGGCACGTTGGGGCGAGCGGATCGAGAAGCGCTGGCCGATGGTGTCGACCGAGATCGCAGCGTCCGCCGCCGTGCCGGGGCTGTCGGCGCGGTAATACGGCGTGCCGGTGATGTCACGCATGGACCCGCGCGCCGTGCCGGTGACGCCTTGGTCCGGCCGAGGCGTGTCGCCAGTCACGGCAGCCGCTGATGTGCGGCGCTGCCAGCGCGCGGCAGCCTCGGGCTCCGCCCACTGCGCCGCCGTCGCCGGCCCCTGATACTGGCTGCCGGTCAGCAACGCGGCGGCGGCCGGCGCGTCACCGGTCACGCGCGAATGATGCTCGACATCCGAGCCGGTGATGCGCTGTCCACCCCAGCTCTGCGCCACGGCCACCTTGGATCGCGCGGCGGCTGCGGGTGCGACGCCCGAACGGTTGAGATGCTGCACGCCGGTGACCTGTCGGCCACCTGCAACGGCATCGTCGCCGGTGATGCGCGGCGAGCAGCCAGGCGAGCTGCCGGTGATGGGTTGACCCAGTTCGGTCATTTCGATGCGCGGCGGCCGCACGCGCTGACGCAAGCCGCGAGCGGCCATCGGCGCCGGGCGGCGCGTCAGATCGTCGTCGGGCGTCTGCTCGACCTCGCCGGTGATCGTCAAGCCGCGTCCAGGCTCGTCGCCGGTGATCGCCACGGCGCTGCGCGTCAGCGTGCCGGAGACAACGAGTCCGCCGGCGGTGCGCGACAGCCCGACCTTGGCCGCAGCTCCGGCGCAGGCTGCGCCGGAATTCGGAGCGAAATACGCCGTCCCCGACACCGGCTGCCGGCCGCCGCGCAGATCGCCGGTGATCTGACCGCCATAGCCGACGCTGCGGCCGGTGACACGCTGACCGCCCTGGGTGTCGGATTCGGTCACCTTCGGCACGTAGCTGCGCGGCCGCTCGCGCCCCGGACGCGGTGGTGACGGCGGCGCGACCTCGATCTGGCTGGCCGACGTCAAAATCGCGGTGCCGGCTTTCAGCGCCTGCTTGCCACCGGCCAGCAGACGGCGGCGCTGCATCGCCAGGGATCGTCCCGACAAGCTCGTACTGGTGATCGCGGCCGGCGCAGTCGCGATTGCCGGCGCTGTCGCGACAGATGCAGGCAGTGCGGCTTCACCAGTGCCCAGCTCGGGCAACGAGGCACTGCGGAAGCCGTCGCGCACCCGCTGGTTGGCGGGCGGCAGGGCGCCCTTGCCGGCGGCGAGGGCCGCGCGGCGCGCCATCGACGCGGCGCGGCCGGATGATGAGGATGGAGCGGGCATGCGCGACCTCTAGCGTCCGCTGGCGCGGTAGACGATGAAAGCGGTGCCCTGCGACTGCGCGTAGTTATCGTAACCGATCAACCGCACATGCTGGCCGGGATTGGCGCGATGGCAAGCCTCGAGCTCGCCAAGGATGCGCTCGATCGAGCGCTCGCCGAACATCGGCAGCTTCCAGAGATACCAGAAGCTCGACATCGATTTCTCCGGCTCGGTGTGCTCGATCGCCGGATTCCAGTTCTGCGAGATCAGATAGGCGATGTTCTTGCGCAGCCGGTCCTGGGTCATCGGCGGCAGGTAGGAGAAGGTCTCGCCGCGGCGTTCCGCGGACTTGTAGGCGACGGCTTCGGACATGGGGCTTCCCTGGCGTTTTCAATGACGCGTGATCGAGACAGCGATGAACAAAGGTGGGGCTTGCCGGGTCAGGCGTTGACCACGCGCAGCATCGGACCGGTGTCGAGCTTGTCGACGACGTCGAACTCGAACTTGATCTCTTTCCAGGTCTCCATCGCGATCTTCAGCTCGGGCGAGTGCTGCGCTGCCTCGGTGAGGATCTCGCGGCCCTCGCGCTCGACCGGACGGCCCTGGTTGCGTGCCTCGACGCAGGCTTCCAGCGCCACGCGATTGGCGTGCGCGCCGGCGGCATTGCCCCAAGGATGACCGAGCGTGCCGCCGCCGAACTGAAAGCACGCATCGTCGCCAAAGATCGCGGTCAACGCCGGCATGTGCCAGACATGGATGCCGCCGGATGCCACCGGCATCACGCCGGGCATCGCGCCCCAATCCTGATCGAAGAAGATGCCGCGCGCGCGGTTCTCCGGCACGAACGGCTCGCGCATCAGGTCGACCCAGCCGATCGTCGCCTCGCGGTCACCCTCGAGCTTGCCGACCACCGTGCCCGAATGCAGGTGATCGCCGCCCGACAGGCGCAGGCACTTGGTCAGGACGCGGAAATGGATGCCGTGCATCGGATTGCGGTCGAGCACGGCGTGCATCGCGCGGTGGATGTGCAGCAGCATGCCGTTCTCACGGCACCAGTTCGCCAGGCCCGTATTGGCGGTGAAACCGGCGGTGAGGAAGTCGTGCATGATGATCGGCGCGCCGAGCGATTTGGCGAATTCGGCGCGCTTGTACATCTCCTCCGGAGTCGGCGCGGTGACGTTGAGATAATGCCCCTTGCGCTCGCCGGTCTCCGACGTCGCCTTATGCACGGCTTCCATCACAAACTCGAAGCGATGCTGCCAGCGCATGAACGGCTGGCTGTTGATGTTCTCGTCGTCCTTGGTGAAATCGAGGCCACCGCGCAGACATTCATAGACGGCTCGGCCGTAATTCTTCGCAGACAGGCCGAGCTTCGGCTTGATGGTGCAGCCGAGCAGCGGGCGTCCGTATTTGTTGAGCCGATCGCGCTCGAGCTGGATGCCGTTCGGCGGTCCGCCGCAGGTCTTCACATAAGCGAGCGGGAAGCGGATGTCCTCCAGGCGCAAGCTGCGCACCGCCTTGAAACCGAAAACGTTGCCGACCAGCGAGGTCAGCACGTTCACGACCGAGCCTTCCTCGAACAGGTCGATCGGATAAGCGATGAAAGCGTAGAACGCATTGTCGTCGCCCGGAACCGGCTCGATGCGATAGGCGCGGCCTTTGTAATAGTCGAGATCGGTCAGCAGATCTGTCCAAACCGTGGTCCAGGTGCCCGTCGACGACTCGGCTGCGACGGCGGCAGCAGCTTCCTCGCGCGGCACGCCGGCCTGTGCGACAATCTTGAAAACTGCCAGAAGATCAGTATCGAGCGGGACATAATCCGGCGTCCAATAGGTCTTGCGATATTCCTTGACCCCGGCCTGATAGCTCTTCTCTGCCATGCCATCCTCCCTGTCGCTGTTCGTTGCGAGCAGAGAAACATCGATGGCCGCGAAAGAAAATTCAGTGGTTCTTATGCTGGCATTTGCATTCTTGATGATTGCGCGACGCGTGCTATCGTCCTGCCATTCGTTGCACCGCAAAGACGCGTCATGCACATCACCCTGCAACATCTGCGCATCTTCGAAGCCGTCGGCCGTCACGGCGCGATCACGCGCGCTGCCGCCGAACTGCATCTGACACAGCCGGCGGTGTCGATGCAGTGCAAACAGCTGGAGGACCAGATCGGACTGCCGCTGATCGAGCAGATCGGCAAGAAGCTTCAGCTCACAGAAGCCGGTCGCGAGCTGCTGGTGCATGCGCAGCGCATCGCGGCGCAGATGTCGGAGCTGAAGGCGACGATGGATCAGTTCCGCGGTCTCGAGCGCGGCGTGCTGCGCCTCGCCGTGGTGTCCAGCGCCAACTACTTCCTGCCGCCGGTGATCGCGGCCTTCACCGAGCGCCATCCGGGAGTCCGCGTCAGCCTGCGCGTGGTGAACCGCGACGCTGTGTTGGCCGCACTCACCGACAACCAGACCGACCTCGCCATCACCGGCCAGCCACCGGACAGCGCCGACATGGTCAGCCATTATTTCATGGACAATCCGCTGGTGGTGGTGGCTCCCCCGCGGCATCGGCTCGCCGGCTCAGGTCCAATCGGCTTCGCGGCTCTGGCCGACGAGACGCTGGTGCTGCGCGAGACCGGATCCGGCACGCGTGCGACCGTGGAGCGCTACCTCGCCGAGCACAATGTCACCTACCGACCCGGCTGCGAGCTGAGCACCAACGAAGCGATCAAACAGGCGGTTCAGGCCGGCCTGGGACTCGGCATCGTGCCGGCCCAGACGATCGAGCTTGAACTGGAGACGAAGCGCCTGGTGATCCTTCCGCTCGAGGGATTTCCGCTCTACCGGCGCTGGTTTGTACTTCACCGCAAAGACAAGCGGCTGTCCGGCGCAGCCGAAGCGTTCCGCAATCTTCTCGTGGACAAAGTTTCACGGAGTGCCGGCGAGCAGCGCCAGCCACCGTAGTCACCGAGCGCGATAGCCGCACAGGCAGTCCAGCGAATTTCGAAGTCGGCGCTGACCCAGCCACGGTCGCTTCGACTCAGGTTGCGGACGACCGAAAATCTTTGAACTGTTCGCGAAGTCTGTTCTTCAGGACCTTCCCGGTTGCCCCGATCGGGAGCGATTCGACGAAACACACGTCATCCGGCACCCACCATTTGGCGACTTTCCCTGCGTAGAACCCGATCAGCTCGTCCTTCGAAACGGCCGCTCCCGGCCTCTTGACCACGAGGAGCAAAGGACGTTCGTCCCACTTGGGATGCGCAACACCGATGCACGCCGCTTGCTGCACAGCAGGATGATCCATCGCGATGTTCTCCAGCTCGACGGTCCCGATCCACTCGCCGCCGGATTTGATGACATCCTTGCTGCGATCTGTGATCTGCATGTAGCCATCGTGAGTGATGGTGGCGACATCGCCGGTCGGAAACCAGCCATTGTCGAGGATCGATCCGCCCTCGTTCTTGAAATAGCTCTCGACGATCCACGAACCCTTGACCAGAAGATTTCCATAGGTCTTGCCGTCCCAAGGCAGTTCCTGCCCATGGTCGTCGACGATCTTGAGGTCGACTCCGAAAATGGCATTGCCCTGCTTCTGGAGGATCGCGTCTTGGGCCTCGCTGGGAAGGTTCAAATGGTGATTCTGCAGGGTGCCTGTGGTTCCCAAGGGCGACATTTCCGTCATGCCCCATCCATGGACGACCTCGACACCATGCTCGTGGCGAAACGCCTTCATCATCGAGGGTGGGCAGGCCGCTCCACCAATGACGGTGCGCTTGAAGGTGGAGAAGCGCAGCTTGTTCTGCTCGACATAGCCGAGCAGCCCGAGCCAGATGGTCGGTACACCCGCGGAGAACGTCACTCCTTCGCTCTCGAACAGATCGTACAGCGACTTTCCGTCCAGGCCGGCCCCCGGCAACACCAGCTTGGCGCCGGTCATCAGCGCCGAATAAGGCAGCCCCCATGCGTTGACGTGGAACATCGGCACCACGGGCATGACGACTTCGCGCGCCGAGACGTCCAATCCATCTCGCATCGCGGAGGCGTAAGAGTGCAATACCGTGGAACGATGCGAGTACAGTACGCCCTTGGGATTGCCTGTCGTGCCGGATGTGTAGCAGAGTCCGGATGCCGCATTCTCGTCGAACACCGGCCAGCGATACGCGTCGGAGGCGGATGAGATCAGCTCTTCATAGCACAACAGGTCCGGGATCACGGTCGAGACCGGCATTCGCTCTCTGCTGGACAAGGCGATGAACGCTTTGACCGTCGGGCATCGATCGACGACCGCCTCCACCAGCGGCAGAAATGCCGGATCGAAGAACAGGCATTTGTCCTCGGCATGATTGACGATGTAGGCGATCTGGTCGACGTGAAGCCGCGGATTGATCGTGTGGACCACTGCACCGGAGCCTGAAACGGCGTAGTAGAGCTCAAGATGGCGAAAATCATTCCAGGCCAGAGTGGCCACGCGATCGCCCATTTCCACCTGGAGATGCTTGATCACATGCGCCATCTGCCGAGCGCGCCGGTGACAATCTCTGTAATTGTAGCGATGAAGCGAGCCATCCGCCTCTCGCGAGACGATCTCGTTACCACCGAAGTGACGGTCCGCGTGTTGGATGATACCAGAGATCAGCAGCGGATCACTCATCATCTGGCCGATGAGCGGACTCTTTCGATCGTGGGACATGGCTTCCACTTCGACTTTCCAATCAAGCAGGGTTCGTTTGTGCCAATCTTCCGCGTTGCAACCTTGTCCGCCGCGTCTCGACAAATTGAGATGCGGCGAAGAGCGCGTCGGTCCGTTCAACAGAACCGGGGGCTGCGCTTCTCCGTTCCGGCTCGGATCGCCTCGATCTGATTTGGGCTCCCAAGAACCTGCTGCTGCTCCAGAGATTCCAGCATCAGAACCCGTCGCGAGTCGACAGGCGCCGCAGCATTCAAGAGGCGCTTGCCTGCGCGAACGGCGTCGGGGCTCAGCGTGCTGACATGCCGCGCGAACGCTCGCGCATGTTTCAGCGGGTCATCGCTCACATGCGTGGCAAGCCCGAGTTCACCGGCCTCCTCCCCGCTGAACACGCGGCCGCTAAAGACCAGTTCACGCGCGACATCTGCGCGGCAGAGCTCCGTCAGGGCAATGCAGCCCGACATGTCGGGAACGAGGCCCCATTTGACCTCCGCGACCGAAAGCCGAGCCTCGGAATGGACGTAGCGGATGTCCGCGCCAAGCGCGATCTGCAACCCGCCTCCGAACGCGATTCCGTGAACCGCGGCGATGACGGGCACCGGCAGTTTCCGCCACCCCCAGGCAACTTGCTGCCACAAATTCGCATCGCAATGTGTACGTTCGCGAAGGTTGCCCATGGCTCCCGTGCCCTGCGCCAGAATTCTCTCAAACACGCTCTTGTCCAAGCCGGCACAGAAGCCACGGCCCTCGCCATGGAGCACAACGGCACGCACGATGCGATCCGACTGCAGGCGGCCGATTGCCGCCGCAAGCGCTTCGAACATGGCGTCGTCCAGGGCATTCAACCTTTCGTCGCGCGCGAGCACGACCTCAGCCACGCCGTCTGCGTCTACGCTCACATCCACTCTCTGCCTGGTCACTTCAACTTCCTTTGACGGTTAGACTAAGGCCGACTCGATGGCCGTGCTCAGCGCTCGGCGCAGGTAGACGGGCAGCATCTGCCGGCGATATGCCGACGATCCGAACGGATCACCGATGAATTCAACGTTCTCCTCACCCGCCAGCATCGATGCTTCTCGAATGATCTCGCCTGAGATGGCTGTTCCGACGAGACATCGTTCCGCCTTCAGGGCTCTGAAGGCTGCCGACGCCGCTCCTGTGATCGCAATCCTGCACCAATCACACCGTCTGTCCTGGTCGAGCCGCAAGGCGACCGCCACGCCGATCAGAGCGAAGCCGGACGCTGGATGCATGCGCTTCAGGTAGCTGCGTCGGACTTCGCCCTGCACGAGAGGAATCGAGACATGGGTGATCACCTCCGACCTCGCGACGACGGTGCGTCGCCCGACGGCGAGACCATTGCCCGCGGGGGTCGTCTCGATCTGGAAGAAATCGTCGATGGGAACGGCGCGTTCTCCGTTCACACCGGTCAGATGAATGATGGCACCGACAGCCAGTGCAATCGCCGGCCAATCGCCGGACGGCTCGGCTTGCGCGAGAGATCCTCCGATCGTCGCCCGGTTCCTGATCAGGGGGTCGCTGATGACCTTCGCTGCATCTGGAAGCAGCGGCAACGCTTCCTTGAGGAGCGATGAATGCTCGACCTCGGCTGTCGTGACCATGGCCCCGATCTGGATCGCGTCGGAACCGCGGCGGATGCCGCGCAATTCCGGAATCGCTGCAAGATCCACCAGCCTCTCCGGCCGGATTTCGCGCGACTTCATCGCAGGCAGCAGCGCGTGACCGCCAGCAAGCAGCGTGGCCTCCGGATACATGGTCAAGATCTGCATCAAGGCAGGAAGACTGTCCGGCTTACAATACTCGAATTCACAGCTGATCATGTTGCGACCGCGCCGCTTCCGATGGCGTCGACACTCCGTGACCGTTCACGCCTGGCCGTGCTGATTGCGCTCAGCACCTGCTCAGGCAGGAGAGGCATGTCGAGATGCGTGACCCCGAGCGGAGAGAGCGCGTCCAGAACGGCATTCACGATGGCCGGAGGCGTGCAGATGCTGCCCGATTCGCCAATTCCCTTGACGCCCAGCGCATTTCGATCCGTCGGAGTCACCGTGTGTTCGGCTTCGATATAAGGCATGTGCAGGGCGCGAGGAAACGCATAGCCCATCCAGTTCGCTGCTCGCGGCCTACCGTCATCCGTGTAGAGACTTTGCTCAAGAAGCGCCTGACCCAGGCCCTGAGCCGCGCCACCATGGACTTGTCCGCGTGCCAGCAACGGATTGATGATCCGACCGCAGTCATCGACGGCGACGAGACGGCGAACATCGACATCCCCTGTTTCCACATCGACTTCCACCACCGCGGCGTAGGTGCCGAACGGAAACACGAAGTCCTTCGGCCTGTGGAAGACACGCTCGTCCAGGCCAGGCTCCAGCCCGTTGGGATATGTCGTGAGGAAGTGCGCGAGCCGAGCCACCTCCTCCCAGGAGATTTTATCGCGCCCCGCTCCAACCTGAACCGGCTGGACACCCAGCAGATGGCGGTACACTTTTCCGACCAGGTCACGGGTGCCTCGTCTCAGCACCCGGCTGCCCTGCGCGAATGGCGACATTTCGCGGCGCACGCTGAAAATGCCTTTGGCATAGACGATGTCGTCCGCTGTCACACCCAAAGCATGCGCAGCCATTCTTTTGGCTTTCGCGAGCAGACGTCGTGCAGCCTCGTGCAGAGCCGCACCTCCCACCGCCATGGACCTCGAATTGAACGTTCCGAGGCCGAATTCGACCTGGCCCGTATCGCCCTCGACAACGCTGCACTGACGCGCGGGAATCTCGAGCACATCACAGACGATCTGCACATAGGATGTGGCATGGCCCTGCCCCTGGTCCGCAGAGCCAGTGTGAACTTCGACCGTTCCGGTCGGATGAACCAGAACACGACCGTACTCCCAACCACCGTAGTTGAAGCCGAACATCGCCAACAGATTGCCGTTACCGATACCGGTAAACTCCGTGTAGGTCGCAAGTCCGATTCCCAGGTATCGGCCGCGCTTCCGAAGCCGCTCCTGCTCTGCGCGTTGGCTCGCATAGCCCACGATCTCCAGCGCCTTATCCAGGTTCTTGGGATAGTCTCCACTGTCGTAGCAAAAGGCATGCGAGGCGATCGTATATGGAAACGCCGACGGGGGAATGAAGTTGCGCCGGCGGACCTCGACCGGATCCAACCCGAGCCGTCGAGCCACCCGGTCGACCATCGTCTCGATCAGGTACGTCGCTTCGGGACGTCCGGCTCCACGATAGGTGTCGACGCGAGATGTGTTGGTGAGCATCAGATGCGTGTCGACGTGCAGATTTGGAATCCGATAGACGCCGGTCAGGATCATTCCGCAGTTGACTGCCGGGATGCCGGGCCCCATGCCCGAGACATATGCACCGAGGTTCCCCCATATCGTCGCCTTGAGGCCGGTGATCGTTCCGTCTCTCGTGGCGCAGATCTCGACCTCCTGCACGTGGTCACGTCCATGATTGGTGCTGAGAAAATCCTCCGTCCGTGTCGACGTCCACTTCACCGCCCGCTTCAGGCGGAATGCCATCGCGGTGACCAGAACGTCTTCGGGATAGAGGTGCAACTTCGCGCCGAACCCTCCACCGACGTCCGGAGCGATGACCCGCAGACGATGCTCATCGACGTTCAGGACCTGCGCCAACATCCGCTTCATGATGTGCGGCGCCTGGCTCGACAGATGGATGGTCACAGCATCAGTCGTCATGTCGTAGGACGCGTGGACGGAGCGCGGCTCCATCGCCCCGGGGACGAGGTTCTGGTTGCGCAGCCGCTGAGTTACGATGACGTCGGCCTTCCTCCTTGCCGCCGCATAGTTTCCTGCGCGAACAGGTACATGTTGCAGGACGTTGCCGCGAATCGATGCTCCATCGAGTTCAGGGTGAACGACAGAGGCACCCGCCTGGGCGGCGCGGTAGGGATCGGTGACTGCAGCAAGAACTTCGTAGTCGATATCGATCGCCTCAAGCGCGTCGGCGGCAATGTATCGGTCGGTGGCCACCACGAGAGCGACGCCCTCACCGACATATCGCGCAACTTTCTCGGAGAGGGCGCGGTGCTCCGGCAACGGCATTCGCGGCCAGATCCAATTGGCCCTGAGAGGCCCCACGTTTTGAGTCAGATCCGCACCGGTGAGCACCTCGATGACACCCGGCATGGCCTTCGCCCGGGCGACATCGATCCGCCGGATCCTGGCATGCGCGTGAGGACTGCGGAGAATGGTCAGATGAAGGGCGTCCTCACCGCTCGCCACGATGTCATCGGTGAACCGGCCCCGGCCCAACAGATGATGGAGGTCCTCGCGACGTCGCGCCGGCCGACCAAATTGGCCGGCATCGTCCGGCCCGGCAGGCATCGCTGCGTCGGGCCGCGCGCGCAGAGAGGTCACGGCGTGAACATCGTCAGCAGCCATGGCATACTCGTGCCTGTGCAGAACCTTCGCGGGTGACCGCATGCTCGTTCGGGACCGAGCCTGAGCCATGTCCGACTGAACGAATGGCCTCTATGATGTGCTGATATCCGGTGCAACGGCAAAAATTTCCCTTGAGCCACGCCCGAACCTGCGCGTCGCTCGGATCGGGATAGCGTTCGAGCAGGTCCAGCGAACTCATGATCATGCCGGGCGTGCAGAAGCCACACTGCAGCGCATGGCAGTCCTGGAACGCCTGCTGGAGAGGATGCAGGACCCCATCGGTTGCCACGCCCTCGACGGTGCCCAGGGTCGAGCCGTCGGCCTGGACGGCCAGCACCGTGCAGGACTTGACCGCGTGTCCATCAACATGGACCGTGCAGGCGCCGCACTGAGTGCTATCACATCCCACGTGAACGCTGGTGAGACGTAGATCGTCCCGCAAATAGTGAACGAGCAACTTGCGCGATGGCACGCGTCCATGATGACGGACGCCATTGACCACGACCTTAATGGCGTGTTCCGACATGCCTGCGTGCCTCCCCTTTGCTCTCGCTTGGCGCAGTGTGTTCACCGCCGCAAGGGCAGCGGCTCCGTTCCACGTTCGATGCGCACGTCTATGGAGCCCAGAATGTCCGCCGAGAGCCGAACCCGATCGCCTTCAGAGAGCCACGGATACGCCTCCGGTCCGGAAGTCGTCCTCAGCTCCACGATACATCCCGTCCCCACCGTTCCGGAGCCGATCACGTCTCCCGTAACAAGACGAGTGCCTCGCGATGCGTAGCTGATCATCTCTGCAAACGACCAATAAATGTCTGCGAGATTTCCGCTGCTATAGGGCTTATCGTTTACGAAGGCAGAAAGCGCCATATCGTGGCTGTGCCCCTTGATGCGCTCTTCAAGTTCGTCCGGCGTAACCATGAACGGGCCGAAGCTCATCGCTCCGTCCTTGCCCTTCGACGGACCGAGCCCCATTTGCATCTCCCGCGCCTGCAGGTCACGCGCGCTCCAATCCGCCATCAGGCAGAAACCCGCGATATGTGAGCGAGCATCCTCCACCGCGATGTCGGATCCGGGCGAGCCTATGATGGCGGCGACTTCAAGCTCGTAGTCGAACGCCTGAGAACCCGGCGAAATCTTCACAGCTTCACGTGCGCCACGCGCAGAGGCCGGGTTGGTGAAATAGAAGACGGGCAATTGATACCAGTCCGGATGCAGCTCTCGGTTCAAGGCCCGCATGGACGTCTTCACATGAGCCTCGAACGCCATGAAGTCCCGGATCGATGGCGGGGTCGGCACCGGGGCGCGCAGGTTCGCGCGACTGAGCTCGATCAGTTCGCTGGGCCTGTCGATCGCAGCGGCAGCATAGTCTTGAAGGGCCGCGCCCCCCATGCGCAAGAGCTCGATGAGGGTGAGCCCGGGCGCGAGCCCATGGATCGTCTCTCCCACCACCAGCCCCACCCGATCCTTGTTGTCGGATGGAGATACATATGTCGACCAACGCATTTTCAGATCATCCGATCACATGAGACGGTTCGTCAGTTCGCGTGGCGGCTCGGCTGGACGAGAGCCTTGCTGGCGCGAAGCTTCGCGATCTCTTCAGCGCTGAAGCCAAGCTCGAGCAGTACCTCGTCGTTGTGCTCGCCCTGCAATGCAGGAAGCTTCGGCGTCGACCGGTCGCCATTCGTCTGGCTGAAATGCCAGGGACGTCCGGGCAGCTTCCATTCACCACCGACCCGGTCAGACACGCTCTCTATGGCGGACCACTCGGCAGCCCAGGCGCTGGACGCAATCTCCTTCACGTGACGCACCTGACCGGTCGCGATCTTCGCAAGATCGAGCTGGGCGTCGAGCGTGGCCATGTCGGAGAAGGTCCAGATCCACTCCTGAACCAGCGCGTGAAGCTCCTCGAGATTCTTCTTTCGGAGCTCCGGCGTTGCAAAACGCGGATCTGTCATAAGATCGAGGCGGCGCATGGCGATCAGGTAGAGCGGGAAGGAGAGACTGCTGACCAGGCTCATCGAGCTCACAAAGGTCTCTCCGCCGGGGCCGACGAAGAACGGGCAATCGGTCGCTCCGAGCACCGGGGTCTCATCGCCGAGCTCGACATCCGACAGATCGTAATGCAGGCGCTCATTGATCGAGAGCATCACCGCGGCCATGGCGATGTCGATGTACTGACCCTCACCCGTGAGATCGCGGTGCCTGAGCGCGGCGAGGATGGCAATGGCGCCGTGAAGGCCCGAATAGACGTCGGCGTGCGAAAGGGAGTCCGTCCGCAGCGATCCGTTCGGCTTGCCGAACTGGTTGGCTGTGTTCGCCGTGATGCCTGCCTCCGCATGCACCGTCGGAGCGTAGGCCATGCGAGAGCTCCACACGCCTTGCTGGCCGTAGCCGGTAATGGATGCATAGACGACGCGAGGATTGCGCTTGCGGATGTTCTCATAGTCCAGGCCGAAGGCGGCCATCGTGCCTGGCCTGAAATTCTCGACGATCACGTCCGCCTGATCGCACAGGCGCAGAGCAATCTCACGCGCTGCGGGAACATTGAGATTGATCGAAACGTTGCGCTTGCCCGCGTTCTGCTGCGCGTAGTAGCCCGACGTCTCCCCATTGCGGGGATAAGCCATCCGCGAGAAGTCGGTCGCCGGTGGCTCGATTTTGATGACGTCCGCGCCGAGGTCCAGCAGAGTTTTCGCGCAGTGAGGACCCGCGAGGACGCGGGAGAAGTCCGCGACTTTGACGCCGGAAAGAGTTCCTCGCATGGTCAGCGCCCCTCGAACATCGCAAAGCCTGGGCCGCGCTCTCGATAGGAGGCCACGGCATTCGCGAAGTCTCTGGAGGCGAAGACGGCCTTCTGTATTTCGAGCATCGCCTTGTCCGCCGCCTCCACACCCTGACTTGCTGCCACGGCAGCCAGCTTTTTCGTCGCGGCATGTGCAACGGTTGGACCCGCCGCCAATTCACGGGCGAGAACCATCGTGGCTGACGCCAGACGCGCATCCGGCACGACGCGGTTGATGATGTTCCAGCGTTCGAGGGTCTGAGCGTCGAAACGCCGGCCAAACATCGCCATTTCCTTCGCGCGCAATTCGCCCGCACGCTGCGATATCCGCTGGATTGCCCCCATCAGCGGGTGCAATCCGACGATCGGTTCCACACAACCGAGCTTGGAGGATTCGGCAGCGATGACGAAGTCACACGCAAGCGCGATTTCCAGGCCACCTCCGACGCACACGCCATGAACGCTGGCGATGATCGGCGCCGGGTGCTCGCGGAATGCACCCAGCAACTCAAGGAGCAACTGTCCCCCGTCCTCTCCCAGGCCGTTCTCGATGGCTTTCAGATCGGCGCCCGCGGAAAAGTGGCGCATGGCGCTGTTGAGAACGACGGCGCGCGCTCCCTGCCCGCGCGCCCAAGCAAGCGCGTCGATGACCGCGCGCGTCAGCGCGAGATCGAAGAGGTTGTGGGGCGGGTACTGCATCGTGAGGACCGCCACCGCGCCCTCCATCTGCGTGCCGACAATCGGATTGGCGGATTCGGTATGCGGGTTCGGCTCGATGGGCGAAGCGCCATCGGATGTTGTTCGTTCCATGGTATGCTTTCAATCGCTGAGGCCAGAACGCAGAATGGTCGTCGCGGTCAATCCGCGATGGATATCGCGAGGCGACCGAACCGGTAACGCGCCGGGGCCTCGGGCTTGGCGCACCGGTTACCGGCGGACTCGATGAGTCGATGTCGTATGTTCATGCTTGGCTCCCGGGCGTTCCTCGACTGCAGACCGACGCGCATCGCCGCGACACGGAAGCGGCTCCTGGGCGCTAGGCACCTGCTTTTCTTTTGGCTATCATCGCCACCCAGGACCTGCCGCGACAAGGTGAATTAACGCCAATGTGCGGGTCATTGAGTGCCACTCTGGAGGGGGCGCCCCGTGCCGATCATGCCGAAACTGAACTTCCTTAATCGACTGGGCGAACGAAACACCGTCGGCCTCAGCCTCTTCGGCCTGAAGGCCCTGATCGAGGAGTTACAAAACCAGGGTGTGCCGGCCCGCGCTGTCCTCAGCGGCACCGGCGTTCTTCCGAAGCATTTCGAGGACTATACGGCGCTGATCACGCGCGAGCAGCGACTGTCGATTTACCGAAATGCGCGACGTCTCGCGAAGCGGTCGGATGTTGCACTCTTGGCTGGCGCGAGGCAGCGCATCAGCGATTTCGGCATCTATGGATATGCCTTGGCCAGCAGCAAGACCTTCGGCGATGCGCTGCACCTAAGCTTCCGACACCTCCGCCAGGCAGGTCCGATGCTACAGATCACTTCGCGCGTCGAGGATGGCGTCGTCAAGCTACGGAGTCACGATCCGGCCTCTCTGGGTGACATGTTGCCATTTGTCGCAGAGTTCTGGCGCAGCTCGAACCTCACCTTTCTCAGTCGCGTCCTGGAGGCTCCGGTTCCTTCGCTGCGCATGTTGCTGCCCTATCCGGCACCGCCGCATTGGCGCCAATACGGCAGGATGTTCAACTGCCCTGTTGAGTTCGGAGCCGACACCATGGAGTGGCACCTGGCCGAGTCCACCTTGTCCGTGCCTCTGCCTAACGCGAATCCGATGGTTGCCAAGGTCTGCGAGCGCTTCTGCGAACAAGTCCTGTCCGAGCAGCGGCCAGCATCGGAATTGGCCGAGTCGATCCGCACGATCTTGGTCAGGCAACCCGGTCGGTTTGCGACCATCGATGAAATCGCTTCTGAAATCGGCATGTCGCTGCGGACGCTGAACCGGCGCCTGGCTGCGGACGGCATCACCTATCAATCGATCATCGACGATATGAGAAAGACACTCGCGATCGAGTACCTCGAAAGGACGACGCTGCCTGTCGAGCAGATCTGCGCAAGAGTCGGATTTTCGGACACGTCGAATTTTCGAAAGGCCTTCAAGAAGTGGACGGGCCAATCACCGAGCTCGTTCCGCGCCGAGACCCTCCAAAAGTCCGGACCGCAGCCCAGGGACGTTCGCGCAGAACCGGCGGTTTCTCCTCCGAAAAATCTGCAACTCTGTTGAGAGAATTTCAGCGAACCTCCGCGGCACGCGGCCAAGGACTGCTCAATTCCCTCAACGTCATGCCGATCGTCCTCGGGGTGACCTGAGGCCAGGGCGATAGACGTCTGTGACCTAGCCAAGGAGGCTGCACGCGATCTCGCAACCTCTTAAGCTGAACAAGCCAAGCGCACGCCGCATCGTCACCGACGGACGTCGCCGTCCGCCGTACGTCAAACGGTCTCTGAGCACATCCTCCGAATGCTGCCTGCGCCCTGCCTTCCCCATCGCCAGACCGCGGATCGCGCTCGGGGGCGCAAGCTCCGGCTCGTGCGCCGTCAGCCGACTTTGCTCATGACGCCCACCAGATCGCCGTCGGCTGGCGCATCGGAGGGCACCAGCGTGGCCGCGGTGGCACGCTGCCCCCGCACCGGCTGATGCACGATGGCAACGCTGGCACGGCCCACGAGGATGTGAGCGGTGATGACCGCGGGCACGCCGAGCCCGAAGACGATGTGAACGAGGCTGATCCAGGGCCGAAGCGCTTCGGAGCCGACGTAATAGAGTCCGAACGCCGTCGCGATCAGCAGCCCATACATCACGAGACTCACGATGCCGGTCGCCAGGTTCTTGCGGGCGCGCCAAGCGCGCTGGACATGCATCGGACCGAGCGCGCCGAGCAACATCAGTGTCACCATGGCAGCTCCGCCATGCGTGCTCAGCAGAAGGGCGGCGGCCTGCTGCCAGGCATCGCTGTCCAGCTCCGAACGGGTCTTCATCTGATCAGCCAGGATCCACAACGCCCCGCTGACGAACAGCAGACCGAAAACCGCATAGAGAGCAAACCGAAACGCGCCTTTAAGCCGCATGTTGAAGATCTCCTTGCCAGTCCGATGTCGTGAGAATGTCGCCGCCTGCCGCAACGAGCATCGCGCTCGCCTGGAATCGGGTGAGGAGCGCCGCTGTCCCTTCGCCAGAGATCATCACGATCTTGGTCAGCGCGTCTGCGATCATGCAGGTCGGAGCCCGGACGGTGGCGCCGTGGACGCGCTGCGCGGGCCGGCCTGTCGCCGGGTCGACGACCGCGGTGTCCGTCGTGTCAGCCGATCGGAACGGATCGAAGCGGCGAGCTGACGACGCCAGCGCTCCATTGCTCACTTCGACCTCGCACAGAAGCCGGTCCGGCGCGCGCGGATCACGAATGTGGACAACTCGGGCGCCGGCCCCCAGCACCGCGAGATCTCCGCCTGCATTCACCATCGCTGCGCGCACCCCTCGCCCGCGCAACGCCGCGATGGCGCAGTCCACGGCAAATCCCTTTGCGATTCCGCCGAGGTCGATTCTGAGGCCGGCATGGTGAAAGCGCACATGGTGGTCTGCGAGCAGCTCGATCGCGCCAGATGCTTGCGAGGACGCACCGGCAGACGGCGGCCTGACACCGGCAACACCAATATCAAAGGCGCCGTCCGAATCACGACTCATGTCCAGAGCCGTCTGCAGCACCGCGTAGGTCCAAGGATGCACCATCACGGCGTAACGCGATGCTTCGCGGTTGAGACGAGACACGTCGCTGTCAGGATCGTGAAAGCTCATCAGCCGATGCACATCGACCACGGCGGAGAACGCCGCTTCAGCGGCGTTCTCCGCATCGGCCCCCTGCGCGTCGGCGATATCGACCTCGACGAACGTACCAAGCAGAGCCCGGGCGCGCCGAAGACTAGCGGAAATGGCTGGCATGATAGGTCAACACTTTTTTCACGCCTTCCGTGAGGTGGGTCGACGACAGCGTGGCGCCGGAGATGTTCCGGATATCCGAGTTGATGCGCAGCTCGTTCTGGCTGCCCTTGCCAACGAACTGGCCGAGCCAGTTGGGATCATGCACCTCGCCGCCATAGGACTCGCGATAGTTCAAGATCTCGACGCGACGCACCTTGCCGTCGGGTCCGATCGCGACCGTGTAGTCGATCAGCAGGTGCTTGCCGACGACATGGTCGTAGTAGAAGTAGCCACCATTGCTCGCCTTCCACACCCGCCCTGCTTGAACCTCGGCGAAGCTCGCTCCTGGAAACGCGGCCTTCTGCGCCTCTTCGACGCTCATGTACTGCATGGCGTAGGCCGGCGCGGCGATCGACATGACGGCTGCAGCGGGCGCCGTCCATTTCAGCCAACCGCTCATCGCGTCCACCTCAAATCTGCATTCATGTCACGTCCTCCCTCGGATCTGATCTCGCGTCTTCCCGAGACGCCACCCCTGTTGGCTGATCGAGAAGCGCCGAAGCGGCTCCTGCTTCTGCTCAAACGTTCCGCGCCCGCCTGCAACATCAGTCAGGACGAGGACCGAAACTCATTACGTACTCGCTTGGACGTCGATCTGACCGCGTCCTTCCGACTCTCATCACCGGCCAGCTGCGAACCGTTGTGATTGTCATCACCAGCATAGTAGGTGGTCCGATTGCGGCGAATTGCTGCATCGATATTGGCGATTTGCCGGAGCGGCCGGGGAATAACAATGTTGCTTTACATCGCCGTATCACGAAGCCCGCGCTTCACGGCTGGCCGCACACGGGCCTGTCTTTTCAGAGGCATGCAAACAAGCCTGCAGCAGTTTGGATCGATTCAAAAACGCGGTTCAGCCTACGAACGCCGCATCGGAAGCGTGCCGCTGTCGCAAGCCGGTCTTTTCCCCGGGCGGCGGTGATTACGCACCGTCACGACATCGCAGCGCATTCGTCGCGTCGATGCCGCGCATGCGGCATCGATCTAGCGACGAGCAGAGCGTTGCGACTACCAAGGCATCTGGTTCATCGCCTCCCAGGCATTGCCGCCATAAGGCGACGGCACGACCTTGATCTTGGCCATCATGCCTCCGTCCTCATGCTCGAGGATGTGACAGTGGTAGACGAACTCGCCGACCTGCGAGAACGGAATATCGACGACCACCGGCTTCGACGTGCACTGGCCGCTCCGCCACTGCTCGATGCTGCAGACGCCGCTCTGGGCGTCCATGACCTCCGGAACATTCGGCGTCGCGACGCCCAGCGGGACATTGTCCTGCAGCATGCCTCCGCCGATGCTCCTGTTCAGGGCCACCGACAGCGGTGTGTTCTCGCCCGCCTTGCTGTTGACGGTTCTGAACCGTGTCTGATGGATGTGGAAGTTGTGGTTCTCTGTCGAGAGCTGCACCAGCTCCCAGGTCTCGTGGACCGGGCGCTGTCCGGCTGCGAGCGGCAAACAGACGATGTTCTGCGATGGATCGAACTGACTCACCGGGAGCTGGGTGCCGGGCACCGGATTGCCGTTCTGATCGACTTCCTCATAGCCGAGACCGAACGTGCCGTCGTCGGTCAGATCAGCGAGGCCGAAGAAAATCCGGCGACGATGTCCCGGCGGCAGCGGGCGGCACCCGTCGCGCAGCGGCGCGGCGCTCGCATACGGCACTTTTGCATCAAGGATGCCCGATGGCTGCATCGTGGCCAATGCATCACCCCTGATGTCGAGGCCATAGGCGATGTGGTTGCGCCAGCCGTGCTGGTGGAAGTGCACCTTGGCGAGATCGACCGCCGGCCACTGGTCGCCGCTGCCCATCGTCAGTCCGGCCATCTTGAAGGTCGCGGATGCAGAGCGTCCCGGGCTGGCGATCGCGCCCGTCGCCGGATCACGATAGGTAACGAACACCTCGGTCCGCGAGCTCGGCATCATGACCATCTGGGTGACGCAAACCGGCTTCGAGTGGAAGCGCGAGGTCGGCAGCGCCGGACAGGGAACGACCCGGAAACGAGCGCCGCCGAGACGGACCATGGTGTCCATGGTCGTGTCCTGGGGCAGGTTCACGCTGACGCCGTCGACCGAGATCAGCTGAATGATCATCGGCTTTTGCGTTTCGTCGTCCGTCAGTTGGAGATTGTACGATAGGCTTCCGGACGCGTTGGTCAGCCGCCAGACTTCGCCGTCGGAATCGGTCACCTTGATCTTCGGGAAAGTCCGGCCGTTCACGGTGAAGAACCATTTGCCGCCGGAGAAATTCGAGCCGCCATCGGCCGAGGTATCGACGCCTGGGCAGGACCCTTCCCGCACCTCGGAGCTGTCCGCCGGAAACTGGGCGCAGAAACCGGGATCCTGCTGGTTGATCACCTCGCCCGGCTGGACGTTTGCCGGACCGCTGTCGAACTGAACCGGTCCGCCGGGGGCGACCTGAAGATCCTTCAGGATCAGATGGCGCACGCTCGCGTCGGGAAACGGCGTGTCCCGCGCGTCGCCATGCGCATAGTCCGAGACTTCGCCGACCGAGATGACGCCCGCCAGACCCTGCGAGACCTGGTTGAGCGAAATTCCGTGAATGTGCGGATGAAACCAGAACTGGCCCGACGGGTGATTCCACGGAATATCGATCCGATAATCGGCATAGTCCATCTTGTTGGAGCCGTGCTGATGGGTCGTCTGCGGCACCGGCATCCCGTTGGCCGAGTTGAAGATCTGCACGAAAACGTAGTCGCCGAAGGTCTGGTCCTTCAGCGTCGGCGCCCGCGGCTCGACGATCAATCCGTGAGTATGCAGGTTGGTCGGGTTACGGAACAGATTGGCCTGGCCGGGATCGGCATTGTGATTGACCTTGGCCGCGTCGAGCTGCGGCAACTGATTCACCAGCCTGATCTTGAGCGTGTCGCCCTTTTGCAAGGCCAATCGCACGCCGCCGTAATCGGCCACCGCGGCATCGGCCGGGCAGGTATTGCCGGATGCGGGCCGCCGGCAGATCTCATAGACCCAGCCGGTCGGGTTCATGGACGAGCCGGTAGGCGGAGCATAGGTGATGGTCGAGATCGGCTTGGCCCGGGCGATCATCAGCAGGTCGAGGACACCATGCCTGCTCCTGAATACCGTCGGCTCGGCCAGATCGTGAGCGGATGCTGCTGCCCCGGCGAAGATCAATCCGGCCAGCAGCGCGGCTGCCGATGTCAGTATCCTTGTCATTGGCTTGTGCAGCCCCCCAACTAACATGCCTGATCCCCATTTGGCTCGAGATTAAGATCTTTGCGACACGATGCAGGCTGCACCGACGCGGCTTGCGAGCGTCTCGCCCGAGCCGTCAGCAATTGGTGCGCTCGCACCCTCCCTCCTTGGAGCTATGGATGTCGGATGTCTCCTTTGTGACGCTTTCTTTCGTTTTGTGAGAATCGCGATCCCGCCTTTAAGAATCGATCTAACGAGATGATATTCCGTGCGCCGTGTGCGCAGGACGGACACTGTCGACATAAAACCGACAATCAGTCTACGTAGTTCGTATCGCATAGTCGCACGAGGCTCGCCGCAGCATGCCGACTTGCTCTATCGGCAACCTGTCATGACCCGCTTCAAGGAGACCCAAGGATGCTGCTTGCTGTTGTTCTCGCGTGGGCTTGCAACGTCACCGGCGTGGCCTGTGGCGCGCCAACCACCGACATCATCCAGAAGGCCTACGAGCAGGAAGCGCCGTCATCCGGCGTGCGCCACGACAAAGGGTTGAAGATCGTCGAGGCGACATGCGACAAGGGCGATGAGAGCGGGCGCTTCCTATGTCAGGTCTCGTTCGTGTCCGAGGACGATCCTGACAAGCGGCTCTATTTCGACATCGTGTCCGCCGCTCTCACCGACAAGGGATGGGTCCTCACCAGCGGATTGTGCAAGCGCTGACGGCGCGTGGGATCACCGTTCAAATCGACGTCCATGGACATCGACATCGATGCGGAGTTCTGCCCCAAGCCGCTACGGCATCCACGAACATTGATAGCTCACAGCTGGCGGCGCCCCGAGCGCTGCCGCTGATGCATCCGGAGCAGCCGCGACTCCGGCGACAGAAAAGGCGGCCCCGCCTGCGCAAGCGGAGGAGCGGTCTGTGTCGACGGCACATCAGCAACAGTCGTAGCGACCGAATTGACCGGTTGCCCGGACGGCGAAGCGAAATGGAGAATTGCGAGGTCGTCGCCCTTCTGCAGCGTGACCGACCGCGCCTCGACCCGGCTCAGCGTCCAGCCCTGATAGTCCGCACCGGTCCTGATCCGCAGCGGTCTCCCGCCGCCCGGATCAAGGAAGATGGCAAGACCACTGTCGCCGTTGACGACAGTCCCGACCAGCGAGAGCTGCGGCCGCTCCAGTGGGCTCGGCTCCTGGGCGACCGGTGCAGCAGCGACGACCGGCGGCGGCTCATCGGCCGGCGGAGGGCGTCGCGACGGTGAGAAGATTGGCCGCTCCCGGGTTTCCGACAGCTGCGAGAGCGGAATGGCCCACAGTGGATTGCCGCTCCGCCCCTGTATCCCCGACGTTGAGAGTGCGTCGCGCATCTGTGCGGGTGGCGCGGCGGACAATGAGCCGGTGACATCGTGCCCCGCCGACCCGACGATGCCGAACGCCAAGGCCGCAGCAACGGCGCTACAGCAGGCAGCGACGCAAAATTTGAGAAAACGCCTCATTGCGGGCCCTGCCATTGTCCGGACACCGTGATCGTGACGCGTAGTTTGCCGCCGGATGTCGCCAGGGACGAATTGCCTTCAACCACCAGCTCGTCGACGAACAGATATGGCATTCCAGCCTCCAGCTCGTAAAGCACGGATTGCAGGGCGACCTCGGCAACTTCGAAATTCGCGGTGACGCTGATATGACCGTCATTGGCGCGAGGACCTTGAACGTCGAGCTGCGACGACGACATGCTGCCGCTGTGACGAGTGACCACGTCACCCAGGCGTTGCAGCAGAACAGCGCCGGCCACCGTGACGGTGGGGCCTTCGAGGAAGGCGGATCCTTCCATACGAATAACCCCCTCCCCATCCTGATGCGCCGGCACCATGCTGTGGGCGTCCAGCAGCCGAAGTGTCCCGGTCAGCGCGGCCACCTCGTCCCACTGATCGAGCACGCTCTTGATGGGTAGCGTCGTCGCGGCGATCAACACAAGCAATAGGCCGGCATAGACCAGGGCGGCGACTGAAGGTGGTGCAGGAGTGCTCGTCAAGAGTTTCGCGCTGCTCATGTGCCAGGTCCAAAATGCGGCTTGATGTCGGCCTCGATGCGAAAACGCTCGCCGGTCCCATCGACCGAACGTGTCGTCGGCGCCGAGAATGTCGCATGCTTGAAGTGGGCTGACTGCTCGATCAGCCTGACCAGCGCAGCCGCATCCTGGCTGGTCCCCGCAATCTGCAGCTTGTCCTTGTCCATCCGCAGCTCGGTCACGTAGGTATTGTCCGGAAGCACCCGCGACAGGGCATCCAGCGCCAGCACGTCGGCGGCGGTCTCCTGCTTACGATGCTGGAGACCGCGCAACGCGGCGCTGTCGGTGCCCTGCAGATCGAGACGCAGCGCTGCGCGCCGCTCAGAGATCTTGCGCGACAGCAGCCGTTGCCGCTGTTCGAGCTTCTCACCGGCGATGCTCCCCGCCGCGAGAGACAGCGTCGCCGCGATCGCAGCAACCGTCAGGACGGCCGTCAGCATGCGACTGACGCGTCCGACGTCAAGCGACCCGCGCAGATGCTGCTCGGTCAGCTTCGTTGCGCTGCGCGCGCCGAGCTCGCCAGCGTCGGCTGTCGGGACGGCCTCGGGCGCAGCAAACAAGACGACCGATCCGGCTCGCCAGGATTCGGCGAGCCGAATGAGAGGCTCGAACCTTGTTCTTGGCGCGGCGATCACCATGGTCCGGATACGGTCGCCCGATATTTCGACCGGAGCCGCGCTGCCGAACACCGCCTCTTGCGCTGTCCACGGCGTCAGCCGATCGAGCTGCGAGCGGATCATGGCATCGAGAAACTCGACGGCCCGCCTGGGAAGATCCAGCGGCTTCCACAGGAAGCGGTCTGGCCTCAGCACGATCTCGATCTGGCAGCCGCGCAGCAGATTCTGCCAACTCGTGGAAAGCACCGGAACGCTCGCTTCGCCATCCGAGAGAATAACGCGACAGTCCGGCAGGATCGATCGGCCGGGTCGCGCGATCATCCGCAACACGAAGACGTTCCGCTCGGTTTCGATCAACTGGACGGGTGGCTTGAGATGGAGCCGGCCGATCACGGCGACGGTGATCGTCGCGACAGAGCCGATCCAGGCCGCCAGTTCATGGCGCACGCGCGTTGCCATCCTCATCACAGCGCCTTTCCTGACGGCCTGAGCATGGCGGGATATCCCGCATCGTCGCGCCAGGCCAGGATCTGGTACGGATCATCGCCCTCGCCGAGCAGGATCACGGCCTCGGCCGCGGAGCGGCGACCGGCGTCGAAGGCGATGGTGATCAACACCCGGACCGCATCACCGACGTCCAAGGTCGCCGCGGCCCGGGCCGGTCCGAGTACGGAGGCAAGCGATCGAGCGTCACGGCGCAGGCCAGCACGCTGCGCGAGGAAGCTCTTCAACAGATCCTCCGTCATCCCTGGCAGCGCGGCCACCACTTCGGGCGCAGCTTCCAGCGCATCGATCTCGCGCCGGCCGTTGAAGACGGTCACGAAGGGCATCGCCTTGTCGACCAGCGCCGGCGGCAGATCGAGCACCAGCCGGAGCTCCTCACTGCTGGCGAACGGCGCACTGCGCGGCATGTAGTCCACGCCGGCTGTCCGGTAGAGGTCGCGCTCGCCATCCGAAGCGGTCTCGCTCAGCGGGGTCCGCCAGCCGATGATCCGCTCGGCATACGCGCCGGCCTTGTCGGAGGACGCACCGAGCCCCCCGAAGAGGTTGGCCAGCATCTGCTTCGACGCGTGATTGAGATCGAGGCGGGACGCTTCCGACTGGAAGACGACCGACACCTGCGCATGATCGAGCCGGAATGAAAAAGCCCCCGCGGACGGCCGTTGTGATTTCGACGTGAGGGAGAGCTTGTAGGCGGCAAGCTCCAGGCTTGCCGAAGCCAAAGCGGCCGATCGCAGGCGCGCATCATCGAGCGACAGCCGCTGGGCCGAGCTGACGAGATACATCGACAGTGCCCCTGCCAGTCCGGCCAGTGAGATCAGGATCCACAGCACCGCCACCAGGACGAAGCCGCCTTCGCGATCATCACGTTCCGTGATCGGGAGCTCTGGCAGCCAGCGCATGATCATGGCTCCGCTCGCGCGGCGGCGCGCCCGACGGTGGCGCCGGCCGCCAGCGCCGGCCGCTCGCAACCGCTGTCCGCGGGACGACAGACGCTGTCGGCCGGTGCCGAAACATGGATGACTGCGATGCGCGAGATCGACGGCGCAGTCGGGTCGGCGGCGTTGCGCACCGTCACCCGCACCGCGACCGGCAGCGTCTCGGCGTTGCGCCACGACGACGTCCAGCTCCGGTCGGCGCCGGTATAGGCGAACGACACCCGGTAGGGCGATTGCAGCAGCACGACCGGATCGACGAACGCGTGGTCTGATGAACGGCCCGGCGCGAATGCTACACGCTTTCGCGTCACCACGGCGCCATCGCCCTCGCCTGCTTCGGCGACGCGAACCAGGTCGAGGCCGCGGCCTCCTCTCGGTCCGAGCGAGATCCGGACAAAGGTGACCGACGTCTCGGATCCGTCGAACAGGACGGACCTGGTCTGACCGTCGGGCCTGATGAATTCAGACGCAGCGATGTCGGCGCTGATGCGGTCGAGTGCGACGCTCACGGACTCGCTGCGCTGGATGCGATTGAGCCCACGATTCCAGTTCGGCAACCAGTGTGACGCGATCGCGGCCAGCGCCGACACGAGCAGCCCCATCAGCGCCATCGCCGCGAGAGCTTCGATCAGCGTGAAACCCGCTTGTGGATGGTCCGCTCTGCTGGTCATCGCTCGGCCTGCCTTCGGAACAGCCGGATCGTCTCGAGCTCCATAGTGGCGCCTGATGGCGATCGCACCTGGACCAGGATCTTCTGCGGCAGCCAGACGGACGCATTGTCGGCCCCGCCGAGATCGACCGCGAAGGGCTGCATTTGCGCGCGCCAGGCATGCGCCATCGTCTCCCCGGACTGCGCCCGGGATGGCGGCGGCAAACGCGACGGAAAAGCCAGCCACAGCGCGTTGTAGCCGGCCTGCACCAGCGCGACATGCTGCTCCAGCTTGCGGCTGCCACGCGCCGAAGACCCCATCAGGGCAGCGATGGCGACCAGCGACACCGCCACGATCGCGAGCGCGACCAGCGTCTCAAGCAGGGTAAATCCCGCACTCGCTTTATCGCTTGGCAAGGTCAGCATGCGATGCAACGTCGATCCTCCCCGTCAGCCAGTTGACGCGAATGTCGTAGCCGGCATTGTTATGCGTGAGCGTGATCACACCACCACAAGACATGCCTGAGCCGAAGAAGCTGATGGTCTGGCGCGCGGGCTGGTCGTCGCAACTGCGCGGCAGCACGGTCTCGAACCGCACGTCGTCAGGCAGGCGCACCACCTGTCCGTTGGTGCCGGAGCGGATCGTGCGCGCCTGCGCATCGATCCGCGTCGTGACCTCGCCGCCGCGCCGGATGGCGGCGTTGCGGTCGGCCTTCAGCAACGCGGCGACCTCGATCGCATAGGCTTCCAGACGCGGCCGCGAGGTTCGCCCGGAGACCGCAGGCAGCAGCACGGCCGCCAGCAGCGCGACGATCGCGAGCACGCAAACCACCTCGATCAGGGTGAAGCCGGCCTCGCGGCCGTGGCGGCCGACCATGCTATCTCACACCCACAGGGGTCGAGGAGGAGATGTCGGCGGCGAGATCCGTGCCCCCCTCCTGCCCGTCCGCCCCATAGGACAGGATCTCGTACGGCACCTGCTGTCCGGGCGAGCGATAGACGTAGGCGTGGCTCCAGGGATCGCTCGGGACATTGCCGCCTTTGAGATACGGCCCGGCCCAGCCCGGAATCGTCGCGACCGGCCGCACCAAAGCGGCGAGACCTTCCGACGTGGTCGGATAGCGGCCGGTGTCGAGATAGAACAGGTCGAGCGCGCTCGAAAAACTCTGGATCTGAATCCGCGCGGTCTTGACCCGGGATTCGTTCAGCGATGACAGCACGCGCGGACCGATCAGCCCCATGATCATTCCGATGATGGCGATGACGACCAGCATCTCGACCAGCGTGAAGCCGCGCTGATCCTCGTGACGCGCAGCCCCGGCCGGCCGGGGCGTCCTGTTGATCTCGGGGTGCTTCATCTCAAGGTCCATTCCTGTTAGCCCACGAGTTGGGTGACCGACAGCAGCGCGGACATCACCGACACGATGAGGCCACCCACGACGGTGCTGATGAGAATGATGGCCGCAGGACCGACAATGCCAACGATGCGATCGAGGCTGCGCTGCAGCTTCGCCTCATAGAATTCGGCGATGCGGCCAGCCAGGACCGGCACCTGCCCGGTCTCCTCACCGATCCGGATCATCCGCGTCGCCATGGCCGGCAGGATGCTCGTCGCCGCCAGCGCCTCCGACAGCTTGCCGCCGTGACGCACGCGGTCGGCCGCGGCGCCCCATTCCGCGCCATTGCCGATGGCCGACATGATGTCGACCAGGATACGCAAGGTCGCGGTCAAGGTCAGGCCGCTGCCGAGCAGGATCGCCAGATTGCGGCAGAACACGCTCGTACGATACGACCCGAATACTTTCGCGAGGCCCGGCAAGCGGCAGAGCTGTGCGATCAGGGCGGCACGGACACCGGCCCGGCCGAACAGCAGACCACCCGCAGCGACAATCGCGGCCGCCGCCGATGCAAGCGCGGTGCCATGGCCGCGCACGAAATCGGAGATGTCGAGAAACGTCGTAATGGTCGTGTCAGTCTTGGCACCGAAATCGCGCAGCACGGCCGAGAACTGGGGCAGCACGACCAGGAAGAAGAACAGCATCACCAGCGCGGCGGCGGCCAGCACGAACAGCGGGTACTGCATCGCATCGCTGAGCTTGCGCCGCATTGCGTCCGCGCGCGCCCGCTCTGCGCCGAGGACCTCGAGCACGTGATCGAGACTTCCCGAGGCTTCGCCGACCCGCACCAGCGCCAGGTACATTGCGGGAAACTGTAACGGATGATGCGCCAGCGCGTCGGCAAGACTTTCTCCGGCAAGAATGCTCGATCGCAGACGGTTGACGATCGGACGCAGCCGCCCGATGTCGGCGTCGCCGGCCAGCAATTCGAGGGAGTCCTCAAGCCGCGCACCGGCCTTCAGCAGCAGCGCCAGGTCGCGCGTGAACGTCGTGACATCGGCCTGGGTCGGACCGCCGAACCAAGCCAGCATATCGCGGGTGACAGGGCTCGCGGTCTTCTCCTCCACCGTCTCGATCGGGAGCAGCCGCAGATACTCGATGCGATCGATCACATCCTTGGCTGTCGCCGCCGAGATCGTGCCATGCACGACATCACCGTTCTCGGTCAGTGCGCGATAGCGGAACCTGCTCACCGGCTCACCGTAACGTTGTCACGCGCAAGATCTCCGCGACCGACGTCACGCCGGCCCGGCACTTTGCGATCCCGTCATCGAGCATCGTCGTCATGCCCTGACGAACGGCGGCACGGTCGATCACGCTGGCATCGGTCGTCCCCTGGATCAGCGATCGGATCTCCGGGTTGAGCTCGAGCACTTCGAAGATGCCGAGCCGGCCGCGATAACCGGAGCCGCCGCAGCTGTCGCATCCTGCGGGCTCATACACGGTCTCGCCGACCTCGAAGCCGACGGCGGCATAGCGTGGATCCGCACAGAGATCCTGGGCGCTCAGCCTCCGCTTCGCCCGGCAGCGCACGCAGAGCCTGCGGACCAGCCGCTGCGCGATGACGGCCCGCAGCGTCGAGCGCAGCAGGAAATCCTCGACGCCGAGATCGAGCAGCCGCGGCACGGCCGCCGCGGCATTCTCGGTATGCAGCGTCGTCAGCACCAGATGGCCGGTCAACGCGGCATGAACGGCCACGTGGGCGGTCTCGCCGTCGCGCACCTCGCCGACCATGATGACGTCCGGGTCCTGCCGCACGAACGACCGCAGCGCGGAGGCAAAGGTCAACCCGATGGCCGGCTTGACCTGCGACTGGTTGATGCCCGGGATCTCGTATTCAACAGGATCCTCGATGGTGAGGATCTTCCGCGTCGGCTCGTTGAGCATCGACAACGCGGTCGCAAGCGTCGTGGTCTTGCCGCTGCCCGTCGGGCCGCAGATCACGATCATGCCGTGCGGCAGCGCCAGCAGGCGGCGGAGCGCTTGATCGTCGTGCGAGGCGAAGCCGAGCTTTTCGATCGACAGCAGCCCACGTTCCTTCGGCAGCAGCCGGATCACGGCGGACTCGCCATGCTGCGTCGGCATCACGGCGACGCGCACATCGAGTTCGAGACGGCCGATGCGCAGCCGCGCGGCACCGTCCTGAGGCAGCCGCCGTTCGGCGATGTTCAGCCCGGCGACAATCTTGATGCGCGAGATCACCGCCTGGGGCAGCACACCCGACGGCGCAGGAACCGGCTTCAGCAAGCCGTCGACACGCATCCGGACCGACAGACCGCTGCGCATCGCCTCGACATGGATATCGCTGGCGCGCAGCTCGACCGCCTGTTCGAACAGGTCGTTGACGGCCCGCACCACCGGAGCTCCGGTGGCCAGGTCGCGCAGGCTCTCGATGTCGTCTTCGCGCAGCTGCGGCTGCGCCGCCTCAGTGCGAGCCGGGACCTCATCATCGCCGGCCAGCCGATTGAGCGCTGTCGCGATGTCCTCGGCGGAGGCGACCACCAGCTCGATCGGGCCGCCGAAGACCAGTTCAGCCGCGCGCACTGTCGCGGTGTCGCGAGGATCCGCGGCGGCAAGACACGGCCTGTGATCGGCGGATTGGAACGGGAAGACCATCGTCTCGCGCAGAAAGCGCCGTGAGAACTGCTCCGCCAGCGGCTTCGCAGCCAACAGCTCGGCCAGCGCGATGCGCGGCAATCCCAGCTGCCGCGCAATCTCGTCGACAAATCCCGGAGATGCAGGATCGGTCACCTCAGTTGATCTCATCCCACCCCGTTCAAGCGCTGCTCCGGCTGCCGATCCCACGAAGGATCGGACCGGAGCATGGCCACCTTGCACGGCGTCGGCAAATCCAGGAGGAGGAGTCGAGCTCATGGCGCGTCCCGTGACAGATCCTGTCGATCACCTCATTGCGGAGGGCCGTTTGGCGAATGCATCGTTCTCCGCGTCAAAGATGACGCTTATGAGATAAGCTGATTAGAACAACTACAAACCTGGCGCCGACGCGGCCAGTCCGGTTCGACCTGACCGTCCCTGATGCCATTCCATCGCCAGACGCTGCCCTTCGAGCACCTGCTCGAACGACATCTTGATGGCGACTGCATTGCGGAGTCGCAGGTATGGCTCGCGGAGCCGAACGGGTGCCGCGGCGGCTGCCAGACTCAACCATTTGTAGGCCAGCACGTGATCCTGGCTTACGCCATGGCCCTTGTCGTAGCTCAGACCGAGCAGATGCTGGGCCGCCGGCTCACCGCCTTCGGCGGCTCCTGTGTACAGTTCGGCTGCGGCATCGTACGATTGCGGAACGCCAAGGCCGTTCTCATACATGTAGCCGAGCGCGGTCATCGCGCGCGGGTGCCCACGCTGCGCCATCGGCGCGAGCAGCGCGACGGCCCTGACGTAATCGCCGCGGGCGAAGGCCGCCCATCCGTCTCCGCGTGGTCGGGCGTCGGCCGCCGCAAGTCCGAGGGTCAGCGCCAGCGCGGCGAGCGCGATAGTCGACACCCGCCTCATCGGCCGGCCCGCGGCGGCTGAAGGGCGCTCGTCGACACCGGCCTGATCGTGCCACGCAGCTTGGAGCGCAGCTCCTCGGCGACGTAATGCGCATCGGTGCCGTCGCGGATGATCTGGGGGCGGATGAAGATGATCAGCTCGGTCCGCCCGCGGGTGCGATCGTTGTTGCTGAACAGATCGCCCAGCACCGGGATCTGGTCGACGCCGGGCACACCGTTGCGCGTACCCTGATGGGTTTCGCTGATGAGGCCAGCCAGCAGCACGGTCTGACCGCTGGCGACCGCGACCGCGCTCTTGACCTTGCGCTGCGCCACCGTCGGCGTGAGGCTGTTCGCGGTCTGCGGCGAGACGTTGCTGATCTCCTGCTCGATCTCCAGCCGCACATTGCCGTTCTCGTTGACGCGCGGCGCCACCCGCAGGATGATCCCGGTATTGCGATAGTCGATCGTATTCACGACCGTGTTGTTGGTCGTCAGCACCGTCGCGCTGCCGGTCGACACCGGCACCTGGTCGCCGACCTGCAATGTCGCCGCTTGATTGTCGATCACCACCAGCGAAGGATTGGACAGCACCTTGACGTCGGTGACCGTGTGCAACGCGCTCAGGATGGCGCTCGGCTGCGATTCCGACCCGATCAGAAAATTGAAGCCCGGAAAGGCACGGTTCAAGAAGGCGTTGGTGATCGTCCCGGCGGCCGAGGCGACCGTCGCCGGCGCCGATGTCGAGGTGGTGTTGAGGAGTGAGCCTTGATCTGGCCGCAGGCCAAGATTCTTGCTGGTCAGATAGGCCTGCACGCCGTAGTTCAGATTGTCGTTGAGCGTCACTTCGGCGATGGTGGCATCAATCGCGACCTGCAGCTGCGGCCGGTCGCACTGTCGCAAGGTGGCTTCGATGATGCGGTAGTTCTCCCGGTCGGCATAGATCAGCAGCGTGTTGTTGACCACGTCGGGCGTGATGCGCACGCCGTCCATCAGCGGCTTGCTGCCGCCGGCGGACGCGCGCGACTCCGGCGCCGAATCGAGGCTCGTCTGGGTCGGCGGCGGCCCACCTCCGAAGCCACGATTGGCGACCAGACCGTTGTTGCCGGGCTGTTGACCCGAGAGACTGCCTGTCGACGCCGTCCCCGCGGCCGACAGCCGCTCGCTGCTCGAACTCGATGCGGCGCCCGATCCCGGAGCGAGATCCGTCGACGACGCGTCGGCGCTGACCGAATTTCCCGTGAACATCTCGTTCAACACCCGCGCCATCTGCCGCGCTTCGCCGTATTTGACGCGGTAGACATGAACGCTGTTGCGGAGCGTGTTGCCGGCATCCAGCCGCTTGATCCAGGTCTCGGCGGTGCGCAGCAGTGCCGGCTTGCGGCTGATGACCATGACCGCGTTCATCCGGCTGATGGTCTGGAACTTGACCATGTTCTGACCGAGCCCACTGTCGCCGGTGTCCATGATCTTCTCGAGCTCGGCGACGATCGGCTCCGGATTGCCGTTGGCGATCGGGAAGATCCCGACCGATTGACCTTTCATCCAGTCTGCGTCGAAGCTCAGCGCGGCATCGACCGCCGTGCGTCGCTCGGAGCCGGTGCCCTGGATTAACAACATGTTGCGGCCCGGGTCTGCGCGCACCGTGCCGGGCTTGAGTGCGAAGCTGTCGAGCAGCTTCAGCAGCGTCGGTGCCGAGACATATTGCAGCGGAAGCACCGTGATGCCGTAGCCGGGCTCGGCCGCAGCACCGGGCGCATCCACATTGCCCGCGCCGACTGCCTCACCGAGCGGAATCAGGCGATAGCCGGAATTATCACGTACAAGTGCCGTCCCGGCCAGCCGCAGGGCGTTCTCGAGCACGTAGACCACGTCCGATTTCGGCACCGGACGCACCGACGACAGGCTCACGGTCCCCTGGATCCGCGGATCGATGGTGTAGCCGACACCAAGCACGTCGCCGAGCACGACCTTGGCCACGGTCGCGATTGGCGAATTCTCGAAATTCAGCTCGAAGCCGTTGCCGATCGCCTGCGAATGGGCTGCGGCCTCCTGCACCGGAAGCGATGGCGCCGCCGGCAGTTCCGCACGTGCGTCCCTGGGATCGTCATTGCCGCCGTAGATCTCCGCCCGCGCACGGCGCGCCGCCGGCGACTGCTCCGGCATGACCTGTCGCGGATAGCGCGGCGAGAGGTCGAGACGCCCGACCTTGTCCATCACGTCGTCGCCGCGACTGTCGCTCCCGAGCGTCGCCGGATTGCAGCCCGCCAGCACCATCGACACTATGACCAGCGCGGCGAGCGCACGGCATCGCCGCCAACCAGGGCCCTCATCAGAAATCGCCAACACTCGCCCGCCCACCCAATCTACCGAGTACTTCCAAGTTACAAGTCTCCGAGGCGGAACAGCTCTCGTTCCGTCCTGGATCCTCAGCTCGCCTGCTGGAGGACAGCCGCCGCCCAGAGGGCAGCGGCCTCTCCTCATGCGGCCGGCTACCAGAGCCAGCCGACCCCAGCGAGAACCCGGTCGGACATCGCACCGGTCGGACTACGGTCAATGACCTTGGTGTAGTTCAGTTTGTAGACCAGGCTCGGATTGGGGAACACGGCGACGCCGACGTCATGGAACGTCATGTCACCGCTCCCTGTGATGTTATTGAGTCCGTTGGTCAGATCTGAGCCGAGCATGCCGGATGTCTGGAAGTTCTGCCGTGTGTAGCGATAGAACGGCACAATGTCGTAATCATTCGGCGCTCTGAAGTGATAGGCGATCTCGCCCGAATAGCCCCACATGTTCTTGCCGACATTGTTCGTGTCGTCGAGATCATTATTGGCCCGCAGGTTCTCCGGGTTGGAGAAGTTCACATGGGCATATTCGGCTCGCAGCTCGAGCCCGGTGTTCGGCACCCGGTAGCGCGCTTCGGTATTGAAGATCGTCATCGCGTTCTTGCCGAGCGGAACCTCGGTGCCGTCAGGCTGCGTGGCATACGCACCGCGCGGCGTAACGTTCGGCGAATAATAGATCGCAGAGCTTCCGGCGAAGCCGGGCAGGAACGACGGCGTGTAGCTCAGACGCAAGGTATAAGCGAGCTCATTGCTCAGCTGCCGGAAGTCGCCGATCGGCGCGCGAGAGAGCGCCAGCGCTTCCGAGCCGCTGATGCCAGCCGCATAACCTCCTGAATTGATGTGGCCATTGTCACCCCGATGAGCAAAGTCGTCGCCGAAATCTTCCGCGCTCTGGCTGATCTGGAACTGATAATTCAAGCCGTCGACAATCTTGCCGTAGAAGCCGGCCGCCGGCGCATACCAGGTCGTCGGAATCAGGCCGTTGGCAAGCTCCGGCCGCTGCACCGAGTAGAACAGCGTCGGCTCGTGATAGAGATTTGTAAACGAGATCGGGATCAGGTCGATACCTGGCGAACGCAGGGTGAAATGATCGTTGAACTTGACGTCGAAGAAGGCCTGCTCGACTTCGACCGCGCCATGCAGCTTGTCATCATTGTCGAACGCAGTGCCGCCGTGCTCCCACTCCAGCTCCGCGTTGAAGGTGATATAATCGTTGACCTGATAGGTCGGCAGCAGGACCAGACGCGCCATGTCGAAACCGTTCTGCCACTGGCCGTTGGCGGCAGGATTCTGCATCGAGCCCAGCTTGATCTCGCCATACATGCCGATCCGCATTCCGGGCACTGGCGAGGGCGCCACGCCGAACAGATCCTTCCCGGCGGGCGGCGGAGGCGCCTTCAGATCGGCAGCGGGCAGGAATTTCGGCTTCGGATCGGCGTCCGCGAACGCAGCCGCGAGCCGGGACGCGGGAGATGACGGCGGCGCGGCATCGGCCGTTGTCGATCCCCCATTCTTGACGTCCTTCGAACCGGCCAGCGCCATGGCGTTGCCGACCGACTTGGACGCGGCCTGCGCGTTGTCCGACGCCTTCAAGGCGCTCCCATGTGCGTCCTTCGCACCAATCAGAGCGACCGGCCCGGACGGATTCCTGGAGGCCTGCGAGGCCGACTGTCCGACGCTGGTCGTCTTCTTCGCCTTGGCGTCCTTGAGCTCGACCTGAAGCGTGTTGATGCGCTGCTCCATGGACTCGATCTTCGCCATCAGCGCCTTGACCGCCGCCCCGTCCGCCGGCTGCGACGATCGATCGTCGGCCGCCTGTGCGGCTGCCGCGCTCAACGCCAGTGTCGACACCGCGGCAAGCAGAGATGGCAGCAATCCGCCGCGACCGCGGGTCGGACGACCGCCCCAGCCAATGTGCAAAGCGCCGTCGTGTGAGGACGCGGAATCATCCGCGCGTCTCCCGCTGCAGCTATTCAAGATCATCAGTCCAACCTCCCCATGATGATGCGCGGACTTGCATCCCCTTCACCCGCCGCCGTGAGCATCGACGCCATGCGCGAGTGCGAGCCATTCGCGCTAGAAGCCGGCAATGTCGATACTTGGGCTCGTCGAAGATGCTGGCGTGTCATCAGTTGGGCGGCGCCCGCTCCGCCAGACCGCGACTGCGAGCAACCCCGCTGACCTTGGCAATTGCAGCAAACGAGCTAAGTACTTTCAGCTTCTGCTAATTGTCGTCAGATCTTCATTCAGAGCGCGAGACGGAAGTTGTCACAGCGTTGAGCTGTATTCGCTCCTCCAAAACGCGCAGAATGGCGTGACGCCATACATCGCCGGCCAACGCCGCACTCCGAGATAAATTGCGGCCTCGCCACGGCGCCGCTTGGGCGGCGCGCGGGATTTCAGCGACGAAGCGGACGCTGACGCCGTGCTGATTGCGGCAAGGCACCGCATGCTGCACGCGCCCCGGAAACGTCCCGGCACACGCGAATACCTCCCACAACCAATCAAGGCAGGCCGCGCGGATGGAGACCTCGGCTCTTTAAAGAAATTCTAAACGGACTCGCGACAGCCGACGGCATCAGTTCTCGAAGTGATAACAGATCAGTTGACGCAGTTTTCTATGGCAAGACGTCGCATACGGATCTCTCATCATTACGCCGCATTGCGTGCCCCTATAATCCGACAATTAGTTTGGCCTACACGACGCTTGTTAGTATTTCCGCGAAAGCGGCGGACGAACAACATCAGCTGGCCACACCAAGACACTGACGCAAAGAGCGTCCATTTGCTTTGATGCTCGCGGCTGCGCTTGCCGCCGTTGGCCGCTAAGTGGGATGGACGCCGGAGTCCAGACGCGGAGGTGACCCGCTTGCTTCGTTTCGTCGCCGCCATTGTCGGAGAGCCAACATGAACGCTGTCCATCGACTGCAGCCGACGATCGGACCTTTGCAGAAGGTCCTCGATCATGTGGCCGAAGTCATCCTGCATGACGCGCAATTGGTCGATCGCGTGTCCGACCACCGACTCGCGGGCGGACATCGCTTCGTCTTCCAGCAGCACGAGCTGGAGGATTTGCCGGGCGTTAGCTGCAATACTTTCGATGCGCATGGCCCCATCTGGCTCGCTGTCGAGCGTCTGCTTCCGGCCGACCCACCGGCGGTCGATACCGATCTGGCGATGTGGATCGACGTCTCCCCGGATCCGGACCGGCGTCCGCTGGTTCGGCAGCGCGTGACAATCACGGTGCAGACCGCAGAGAAGGACCGGCTGATCGCGGCAGCGCAGGCCCGCACCGAGCATTGCGCGCCGGCCAGCGGGCAGCCGGCGTCGGCCGGGCTCTGGAGCGTGCGCTTGCACCTCGAGCAACGCCCGGATGTCGTCGAACGTCTGGATCGCTATCTTGCCGGCTCCTGGGCCGCCTGGGCCGCGGCCGAGCGTCCACGTCGCCGGACCATCGCGCTGTACCAAAAGCTGCACGACATGGCCCGCGCGACCGCGCCCGGGCACAACGAGGCGAGCTGCGAGATCGTGTGGGGTGTCGGCCTATCACATTGGCGTCGCGGTGGCCGCGAGCTGGAGCTGCCGCTGCTCGAACGTCTGGTCGAGATCGAGGTTCGCGGAGGCTCGGACGCCGAGATCAGGATCCGTCCCCGCATGGTCGGCGCGACCGTCAACCTACGCGCATTCGAACCGCTCACATCGGCTGCCAGGCTGGCCGAGCACACCGCCGAGCAGCGGCTCGCGCGCGGCGTCGAGCTTTCGCCATTCGAGCCCGCCACCTTCGAGCCTATCCTCAGCACCATCGGCTCGCAGCTCGACCCGGACGGACTGTATTGCCCGGGGCTTCCGGATACGGCGCTGCCGCCGGCCGAAGAAACTGAGCAACTGGTCGTCTCGGATCGCTGGGTGATCTTTGCGCGGCCGCGCTCGAACGGACTCCTGCTGCGCGACATCAAGCGCCTGCAGCGAGCGCTGGACTACATGCCGGCGAACGAGGGCTGGCTCACTGCGCTGGCGCACTGTTTGCTCGGGGCTGTGGATCACGCCCCCCATGACGGCACGCGCCGGCGGCTGTCCAACGTGATCGGGGACCCGATCGCCACCACGCCAGCCGAGCAATCCGCGGCAGATCGCGGCGATCTGTTCTTTCCGCTGCCGACCAACTCCGACCAGATGGAGATCGTGCGCCAGCTCCAGCGATCGGACGGCCTTGTCGTAAAGGGCGCAGTTGCGCCCGACCGGACGGCTGCGATCGCCAACGTGGTCTGTCACCATCTCGCGCTTGGCCTGCGGGTCCTCGTCGTGTCCCGCAGCAAACCCGCACTTTTGGCGCTCTCCGAAAAGCTGCCCCGCGCCGTTCGCGACCTCACGGTCGATCTGACCGGATCCGACAAGGACGCGTTGAAGCACGCTGAGCGCGTGGTCCGCCGGCTGCTGTCGATCCTGGACACGACCGACCTGCACGCCCAGGCCGAACAGGTCAACCGGCTCGAGCAGGACATCATCGCGACCAGCCACGCAATAACGCGTCTCGATGACGAGGTCGCCGACATCGCCGGCCGTACGCTGCTGCGATCCGGCACTTCCGATTTGCCGCTCGACGCGCTGGCAACCATGATTGCTGATCGCGATGCCTATGCGTGGTTCACTGATCGGCCGCTGCGATTTCTGAGCGAGACCGATCTGATCGTCGCCGCGGTCGACCAGGCGCGGTCGGCGCGATCGCGGCTTGGCGGAGACATCGAATACCTCGATGACCAAGTGCCGGACATCGCGCAGCTGCCTGACGCAGCGGCGGTGATGCGACTGCACGCGGATTTGCAGTTGATGGCCGCGGTAGCGGACCAGGACGGCGATGATGGCCAGCTGGCCCATCAGGCCGTCGCGAAACTCCAGCCGGAGGGCGCCGACAAGTTCGCCTGCGATCTTGAGGCACTGGCGGCGGCGCATCGGACCATTGCCGACGAACCATGGCTTGCATCGCTGTCTCCGGTCGGCTCCGAGGCAAGCGACACCTCCGTCGACAGCGGCATCCTGGTTGATTTTGCCCGCGATGCATCATCCTTGTTGGCGCGACGCGCCGGATTCCTGGTGAGGCCGGTGGACATTCCAGCCGACGCCTTCACCAACGAGGAGTTGCTGAGGCGCGTCGAGCGGCTCTCGGCCGGACAAAAGGCCTTTGCGACGTTCTCGCGATCCGGACGCGTGCTGAAGCAGACATTGGATGCGATCACAATCTGCGGCTTCGCGCCGAACAGCGCAGCCGATTGGGGCCATGTGCGCGATTATCTGACATGGCGGCGTCACCTGCATTCGCTCGACGTCCGATGGCGCACACTGGCCGTCGAGATCGGTGCGCCAACGCACGAGCCCGACTCCGCCAACACCCTCCACGGCCACGAGCGTATCGTCAGGAACGTCGAGGTCGCGATCGTGACCGCGGCGCTGGCCAGCCGTAATGTCCTGGCCACGATCGCAAAGCTGTCGATGCCGGCCGGCAAAGTCGCCAGCTTGCTCGGCGACAGCCGCCGATTGGCCGCGCTCGCATCCGTCATCAGAAGCACTGCCGAGCGCATCGGCAAGCAGCGCAGCGAGCTCGCCCGGCTGAACGAGCTGTTTCACGGCCGCGGTGCAATCACGACACGGGTCCAGGCCGAAGTACTGTCGCAGATCGGACGAGCCGACGTCGACCCGCGTGAGATCGAGACGCGCTGGGGCGTCATTTGCAGGCAGCTGCAGAGCCTGCATGAGCGGCGCCAGGATATCGAGCTCCTCACCGAGGTTTGCCAGAGCTTGACCGAGGCAGGGGCGAGCGCACTCGCCCGGCGGATCCGCACCGAGCCGGCCACCGCGGACGGCGGCGACGCGGTGCTGGTCGCCGACTGGATGCTGGCCTGGAACTGGGCCGTGCTGATCGGACAGACCGAAGGCGTCGGTCAGCAGCAGCTGCTGCAGGATCTGTCCGAGCAGCGCGCCGTATTGGAGACGCGGCTGCGCGAGCTGTTCGAGGACGTCGTCGTTGCGCGGATGCACCTCGCCTTGGTCCAGAACACGAGCAGCGCCGTGCGGCAGGCGTTCACCATGTTCACGACGACGTCGCACAAGCTTGCCGCGACCTGCTCCGGTCCGAGCGCGTTCCGGCTGCGTCAGGTCGCGCGCGAGGGCCTCGAAAATTGCCACCAAGGCATCCCCTGCCAGCTGATTCCGGCTTGGCGCGTTGCCGAGCAGCTGCCGCCGCGACTGGACGCATTCGATCTCATCATCATCGACGACGCCTCGCGATCGGACCTGCGCGAACTCACGACCCTGCTCAGAGGCCGCAAGATTCTCGCGGTCGCCGAAGACCGGCCGAGCGAGGAGACAATCGTCCCGGACGATCGCGACGTCCGAGAGATCATCCGCGCTCCACGCGGCGGTGTCCCGATCCCCATTCGTCAGCTCATGCCGCCGAAGACGGCGCTCTGCGATCTCCTCAACGCGCTGTTTCCCGACCGGGTGATCCGGCTCCGTGAGCATGCGCGTCGTGTCGCCCCCATTGCACTTCCGATGCTCAGTCCGCCGCAACCATTCATCCCGCCGCAGTCCGCTGCGGCCACAGCATATTCTGCTCCGGCGGCGCTCGCCGACGCTGCAGAACCTCGACTGCCCGTCATACGGCCGGCCCATTCACTGGAAGACGAAATCGCCACGGTCGCGGAAAACCTCTCGATCGCCCGACGAGACCAGCGCGACGCGTTGAGCGAGCCGACGGAGCGTCCAGCGCCGGACTGGCTGCGCAGCGGGATCATCGGCGGCGCCCCGGCGGACGAGGCACGGGCCTCGCGCCGGTCGGGACACGACGTCGCCAGCGAGAAGCTTGACGTCTCGCCGCTTGATGCCCCCTCTCCGGCGCTGCCGCCTTGGATGGAGCCAGTCGCTCCGGCGACAGACAAAGAAAACGAACTTCGCGCCGAAGCAACGTCGACCTCGAACGATCCCTCGGACGCCGCCCGCGCCAAGCCGGCGAAAGCGCCTGACACGGGCGCGGCCATGGCGCGCGGCCAGTTTGGGCCTGCGCGCGACCGTGCCATCATCGATCACCAGCGGCTCTCGGCACGCCTGCGTCCGGCGCTCGACCAGATCAGAGCGCGGCCGCGCAGCTCGCTGCGCCGACCGGTCGTGGCCGCAGCCGCAGTCCTGACCATCACCCTGGTGACCGCGTCGCTCGTCTGGCAGCCGACAGGACGTCGGATCGCGACGTCCTGGCAGACAGCCCTGACTCAGCTTACGGCCTCGTGGAATGCAGCCCCGCCTGCCGCCGCGCTGCCGGCGACAACGGAGCCGCACAAGGTCACCGCGGAACGGATGACGCCGGACGTCACGAGCACGGCATCCCGCGAGGGCTCTCCTGGGGGCACCATCACGACGGGGAACGCGGCCCAACCGATGGTGTCGCATGCCGTTCTCTATCAGGAGGACCCGCAGGACCCAGGCGGCAAGCGCTATCTCGGCAAGGTGACCTGGCGCGTCGAGCCCGCCGCCGGCAGCGTGCCGGCTTCGATCAAAGGCGATGTCGAGATCGACAAGCAGATGAAGGCCACGTTGTCGCTGCGGCCCAACAAGGAAAGCGAAATGCCGGCGAGCCATATCCTGGAGGTCAAGTTCAACTGGCCGGGCGACCCGAGCCACGCAGGAGTCGACACCTTGAAGGGCGTCAGCATGAAGGCCAAGGAGGCAGGCCGCGGCGCCGCATTGTCCACCCTGACCGCCAAGGTCACACCGGAATTCTTCATGATCGCGCTGTCCGCCAATGAGGTCGACAAGACGCGGAACTTCCTGCTTCTGAAAGGCAAGGAATGGATCGATATCCCGATCGTGTACAACGGCGGCAGCCGCGCCGTGCTGGCAATCGAGAAGGGAGCGGACGGTGAGCGCGCATTCACGGATGCGTTTACCGCCTGGGGACAATGAACCGGCGGCACAGCCGGCGCATGGCGGCTCGCGCATGCTGACCGGAATCGATGTCTCCAAATCATCGCCGGCTCCGGCGCCCGACGCGCCGGCCAAGCCGCTGGCCACCACCATTTATCCCGTGCCTTGTGCGCGGTGTGGACGAGTCGTGCGCGTCGCGTTGAATACGCTGCGTGCCCCCAGCTTCCATCATGTCGCCGAGCAGGCGTCGTGCCCCGAGATCCAGGAGCGGCCTCGAAGCAAGGGGGATGGTGGACTGCTGCTGATGATGTGCGGCCCCTTGAAGCAATCTCTCTCAGCCTCATGCGACGCTGCCGAGGTCGAGGCGACCGCTCCCAGCGGCGGCAGGCACGGACGAATTGTCTGCAGCATTCCTGGCGTGTCGATCACGCAATACGCCCCGGACGAGGCGCGCAGCCACGCGGAGATCTGGCAGGCGCACGGGCATCACGGGCTGGCCCGCCGCCTTCGTAAGGCCGCTGCCGTCGCAGAGCGTGGGCCACCAATGTGGAGCCGCGCCGCGGCTGGCCTGGGGGCATTGCTGGTCGCGGCCGCCGGCAGCTGGTTCATGCTGGCGCGGGAGCCGATCCCGGCTCCGCCAGCGCAGCCGCAAGCTGGCGAAGCCTCCGTCCCATCTTCCGGCCCCGCAAGCACCGATCCTGGCGTCCGCAGCGTCACAATGGAGGCGGTCTCCGCCGCGACCGCCCCTGCGAGTGCGCCAGCTGATCCGCCCTCAGAGGCGCTGGCGATCGCGGGGCCGGCTCCTCAGGTCGCAGCAGCCGTCGCCCTCGCCGCGGATTTGACCGCCCAGGCAGCCTCGACGACGCCGACACCCAGCCCTGAGGTGGCCAAGATCCGCCTGCCCGATATCGTGATGATCCCCGGCGGAACGTTCGCCATGGGCGGCACCGAGAGCTCCGAGCTTCCGGTTCACCGCGTCACCATCAAGCCGTTTGCGCTCGGCAAATACCCGATCACGATCGGCGAGTGGAAGGAATGCGTCGCCGACAAAGCGTGCGCTGACGTGACGGGCGGTCCGGATGACAATCCGATCACCAATGTCAGCTACGACGATGCTCGGGACTACCTGACGTGGCTCTCTCGGACCGTCGGCAAACCGTTTCGGCTGCCGACCGAGGCCGAATGGGAATACGCGGCGCGCGGCGGGACGAGCACGGCATTCTGGTGGGGCGACCAGATGCGCGGCGGCATGGCCAACTGCAGCCGGTGCAACGACGCCGGCGCGCCTGCACAGCTGATGAAGGTCGGAAGCTTTCCCGCCAATCCGTTTGGACTGTTCGACATGGGCGGCGGCGTCGACCAGTGGGTCGCCGACAGCTGGCACAAGACCTATCAGGGAGCGCCGTCGGATGGCTCGGCCTGGATCGACGAGCAGAGCTTCATCCGTGTCATTCGCTCGGGCTCGTGGAAGAATGATGCCAGCTATGCGCGCAGCGGCAGCCGCGACCGCTATGATGGCCGCGTGAGATATCCGACCCATGGCTTGCGCATCGCGCTTTCGCTCTGACGCGATCCCCGCTTCGACCTGTGCTCCATCGCACCGTGTTGCCGCTGACATATCTGGAATCGGCAGGCGAGACCGATCGGAACCTCAAATTCGCCTTGCTGAAGTCGATGTATCGACCGGCTGCCTTTGTTCGATGTTTGCCATCCATGTTGATCCAATTCGTGAGTTCGGAGTGATGACGGGAAAACAATCCGCGTATGCCGCGCCGCCGGCCGATCCGAGGTCCTGGCGGAGATGTTGTCACGCGGTGGTCGCGATGTCCGCCTTGACAGCCATCCTGCTGCTGCTGCCGACGCAGGCGTCGGCGCAGGGCAAGACGGCGCCCAGGGACGCCTATCTCTATTTCATCTCTCCCAGCGACGGCGATACGGTGAAGAGCCCGTTCTGGTGCCGCTTCGGCCTGCGCAACATGGGCGTGACCCATGCCGGCGACAGCTTTTCCAACACCGGCCATCATCATCTCCTGATCGACTCGGACGAAGCGATCAGCCCCGGCGAGCCGATTCCGCAGGACAGAAAGCACCTGCATTACGGAGGCGGCGAGACCGAAGCTCTGATCGAGCTCCCGCCGGGCCGGCACACGTTGCAGCTCGTGATGGGCGATGGCATGCACTTCAACTTCGATCCGCCGCTGCTGTCGAAGAAGATCACGATCACCGTCACTGACGCTGCGCCGCGCCTCAGCCGGAGCACCGAACAGGCCCACCGGCGGACGACGCACGTTCACGCGCGGAGGGCGCGCCCAGCCGAAACATCGACGGCCGAAGCGGCACCGGCCGACCCGCCGAAGTCGACGGGCGCCGTCGATTTCCTCAAAGATCTGTTTGCCGCGCCGAAGTGACGCCGGGTTTGGCGCGCCACGTGAATATTGGAAATCGAATCCACCAATGTGGCATAGGTCCTACGCCCTGCCCCCATCAATCCCCGCCTGAGCTCACTGAGCTTTCTACCCTGGACGCGATGATTCGCCAGGAACAGCGCAACATACACGGAGATCATTCCGGCCATGATGACGTTCCGGTTCGTCGCCAGCACGGCGACGGCAATGCAGATCTGAACCAGCGGCGCGATGGCTGATGACGAGAGGCTTCGTATGATGATGTAAAGATCGTTCGATGCCTGCGCGATTTCCTGACTCAGCTCACCGCCATTTCTCTTCGCGAAGAAGCTGTCAGGTTGTTCGCATAGATAGTTGAAATAGGCGGCAAGCAGCGAGCTGTTGGCGTAGATACGTAACCTATTCTGGAGTTGGAGAACAACCACGCCGATGATTCGCGGCGTTGCGATCGCGGCCAGATATCCGAACACCAGAAGCATGGTGTACCCGCCTGATCCTGGCCGCCCTGCAAGGAGGCCATCGATCAATCGAGCTAAAAGAAGGGGCGACATCGCCATGCATCCTGCCGCGACGATCACACACAGGATCGTCGTCATAATCATGCGGCGCTCCCGCAACTTCAGGTAGCATGACGACCACGCCCACCACGCGATCCAGTCTTTCATGACGACAAGACGTGCAGGGTTTTCAGGGTCTGGGCGTTCGCAGCGAGCGTCGCCACCAGGACACAAGCAGCGGCCAAGCAGCGCTGAGCGGCCCTCACTCGATCCACATCCGTCTCTCCAGATATTTGGTCAAATCCTTCTGGAGGCTCCACCTTCAGCCTCCTGGGTCGGTAACCTGAAAGCGATCTTGGTCGCAACGATGGGCCCCCATATGCAGGCAACCCCTGCCCAATGCTCGGCGAACCAAACTCCAGATCCTCCCGGAGTTTGGAGCAACAATTCCCGTTATGCGGCCTCACATTTCCCGAAACGGCACGGTTAAGGCCTTTGACTCGTGGAATGATGCTGTTTTTGACACGGACGAATTTTATTCTTTCCGATAAGACACGTACGGCCCGACGATCAGCATGAGACCGCGAGGTCCGCCAGATCGCGGCCAAAGAGCTAGTTCGTGAAAGGCTTCTGATCAGGTTTGGTCGTGGACGCCTCTGGCGGTTCTAACATTGGAGGCACTGGTCTTGCCGACATTGGCCGCCTGGGCGCGAGATACCGACGGTCCCTATGCCCACTTTGCGCTGACGAACCGGTGCGAGCCTTTGCATTCGCGGAAAGACATCGATGCTGTTCGGATGCAAAGGGAACGGCTGACCTGCTCCCCTGAAACGCCCTTGGCATCAGGCCCGCATACTTCTTCTTCCAATTGAAGTACGTCGCGCTGTCCGCCAACCGCCGGCGCGCGGAACTGTGCTGCGGGCTTCCTCGGTAAAGTTACGTGGCCCATTCCGGTCGGTGGCCGCGACCAGCTTTGCATTTGCGGCCTAGCGATATGGACGCGGCCTCGAGACGCTCCAGCGGCGTTTGCGTCAGCGGAGCTCCATTGGCCGTAACAGCGCTGGCCGACAATCCGTCCCCAAGGACGATGACGACGTCGCGCCCGCGCGGACCACCGCGACGGGATCCTGCAGCCGCATGATCTTCGAAACTGCAGCGACCATCTCGGGCGTCAGCACGAACGTGACGGCCTCGAGCTCAGCCTGTGCCGTTTCCGGCTTCATCAGCCATTCGCGGAAACCACCCACGGTCTGAGAGCTGATGACAGCGAACGCCTTCAGCGGCAGGTCGGCCAATGCCATCTGCGCGGACAGGCGCTCGACCGGACCGTCGGCGGCGATGCCGGCCAATTCGTCCCGGACCGCTGCGGAGTAGCCTTGGCCATCAGCTCCTTCAAATCCGCGAAGCGATAGACAGTCCGCTCGATCGTCGTCGTATACACCATCCGCGTGTCATCCCCTGATGATGGCGAGCGCTTCATCGTGCAGCGCCGGGGTTGCCGATGCGAGCACATGGCCGCTCGACTCCACCGAGAGCGGCGCCCCGTCCCAGTCCGTGATCCGGCCGCCGGCTGCCTCGAGGATCGGCACCAGCGCCATGTAGTCGTAAGGCTGCAGGCCGGTCTCGAGGATCAGATCGCAATGGCCCGACGCGAGCAGACCGTAGATGTAGCAATCACCGCCGAAGCGCCGCATCTTCGCCGCGTTTGAAAGCCGCTCGAAGGGAGCCCGATCCGCATCGGCGAACGTGTCGGGCGACGTCGTATAAAACCGCGCATCCGCCACGCGCCGGCAGTCGCGGGTGCGAGAACGGACTCCGCCATAGGTGGTGAGACCCGGGCGCCCGATCCATCGCTCCCCAGTCGCGGGGATGTCGATCAGGCCGCAGAAAGGCTGGCGATCACAGGTCAGCCCGATCAGCGTGCCGAACAGCGGAAAGCCGGTGATGAAGCTCTTGGTGCCGTCGATGGGATCGATCACCCAGGTGAAGGCGTCTCCCTGCTTCACGCCCATCTCCTCGCCATAGATTCCATGGGAAGGATAGCGCGCCGAGATGCGCTCCCGCAGCCGCGCCTCGATCAGGCGGTCGGCGACCGTGACAGGACTATCATCCGACTTGGCGGTGAACTCCACGGCCGTCCGGAAATATGACAAGGCGATCGGGCGGACCTCATCGGCGAGCTCGGCGGCGAAGGCGAGATAGGCGTCGGCCTGCTCGGCTGCGATACTGGAAAGGACCATCAAAGCGCCTTGAGAAACAGCGGCCAGCGCGGATCGTGGATGATGGAACGTGCCCGCATGTGCTTCCATATTCCGTATTTGTAGAAGTCGAAGTCGAGCGTGGAGATCCGATTCTGCACCATGGCCCAGGTGCTCCATTTGATATCGGCGAGGGCCTTGTGAACGATGAAGCGCGCATGAGCGCTCATGTCGTAGCGTCCGAAATACTCCTCAATGATCTCTCGTTCGACCTCCTCGGAAAAGAAGTGCTCGCCGGCCCAGATCGCGAGGTCGTAGAGGCGGTCATTGTTGGAGGCGTATTCGAAATCGATCAGCATGATCGATTTGTCCGCGCCGAGTAGGAAATTGCCGGGCATCGGATCGTTGAAGCATGGGACGAGGTCGAGCCCGGCCGCCTCGAGCGCCGCCCGCGCCTGCCGATATTGCCAGGTCAGCCAGTCGTGATCTTCCGGCAGAAATCCCCCGAGCTGCCGGACCTGATCATCATGCTCATCGATCATGTCGAACACGGTCTTCGTCAGCGGCAAGCGCGGCGCCTGGTGAAACAGGCGGTAGAGCCGGACGGTCTCGGCCCGGACCGCCGGATCGACGAAATCCGCATGGGTGGAGGGCCGCCGATCGGCCACGAATTCGGCAATCTCGATTCCCTCATGGTCGAGATAGTCGAACGTCTTCGGCCCGACGCCGATCATCTCTGCCTGCCGGCTCGCGGCGCGGGCCGCCTTCCGGTCGATGAACATCTCGGTGCCGCGGCCAGGGATCTTGACGAAGAAATCATGCGAGGCGCCCGCGACCTCGATCCGGAAGTTCGTGTTGCTGATGCCTCCGGACACCGGACGATAGCGGATCTGTCCGTTCCAGGCGCCGACCCTGACGATGGCGGCTTCGAGCAAGTGCTCCGCCTCGTTTCCCGCCATTCCCAACTCTTTCATGACCACATCCCCTAAAGCGTGCGCAGGAACTCTTCGAAGCCCGGCCTGCCGAGCAACATGCGGCAGCGCAGGAAACGCCATGCGGCATATTTGAGGAACTCGACGCCTTGCAACGGCGAGCGGCAGGCCAGCAGCAGGCTGCGCAGCGCCCAGTAGAAATCATCCGCTGCGGCATAGAGCCGGCAGCGACTGAAGGCGGCGTCAGTGAAGCGCCCGTCATGCATTTCGAGCAGCGGCTTCATCTGGCTCTCGAACTGATACAGCTCGTTCATCTGAGCACCGAGCTGGTAGTAGGGATCGATGTCGCCGGCCATGTCGAGATCGACCAGCGCCATCTCACCATGGGGACCGAGCATCAGATTGGAGGAATGCGGATCTCCGTGCGCCGGCCGGCGATCGACGCCGGCGGCATCGATCGCCTCCGCCATCTTGCTCATCCATCCCCTCATCCAATCGATGTCTCCCGGCAGGGGGACGCCGGCCGCCGGCAACAGCGACCAGATGGCCGAGATGCCCTCGAAAACGGACCAGCGCCTTCCGAATGGCGCGCTCGCTGCGATCGTCTTCTGCATGGCGACGAGACGCGCCGCTCTCTCTTGGGCGATGAGATCGTCGATCTTCGCAACCTTCCAGCCCGCGCCCAGGCGCGCCAACAGCAGGCTGCCGCTCGCGGCATCGGCTCCAATCACGGCCGGAGCCAGCCCGAGGCCGGCCACATGGCGGGCTGCGGCCACAGCGACGTCGCGATCGACCAGTTCGGCGACCTCGGCCGCACCGAGGCGCAGAAACAGGCTCATCTCCGTCCCGTCGCGCGCGACGTGAAAGCTCGTCGATTCCACGGCCTGGTAGGACGGCGACGCAACCGGAAACGCAGCGGCCTCATAGCCGAGCCGGCCAGCATCCGCAGGCAGGAGCCCGGCAAGAGCGCGCTCGGCGCGAAGCTCGTCGGCCGTTTCGGCCTGGCCGATCCGCTTCATGCGTTAGCCTCCGAGGCGATGCTCTTCAGGCCGTCACGCGCGAGCGCGTAGAGCATGTCCGCGAGAATCTGCGTGCTCGCGGCGTGATCCTCCGGACTGGTGTACTCGGTCGGATGATGGATGACGCCGTCCTTCGAGCGGACAGCCATGACGATCGACGGGCAGACCGCCGACATCGCGACAGCGTCATGGCCGCCGATCGTATCGAGATGACGCGCAGTCTCGCCGCGACGCGCCGCGACGCGCTCGGCGAGCGCGATCAGCCCCGGCGCAAAGCCGCCGGCGCGGCGCCGATCGATGGAGCGGACCTCGTAGCCCACGCCGGCCCTTTGCGCCGCGACCTCGATCCGGACCTTCATCTTCTCTTCGGCCTGTGCGAGCACGTCCGGTGAGCCGGAGCGCAGCTCGATGAACAGCACGGCTTCAGCCGGCACGGTGTTCGGCGAGTTCGGATGAACCTCGAGCCGGCCGACCGAGGTATGGAGATCGAGGCCGTGATCGTTCGCCAGTTGCCTGAGATCGGCCATGAGATAGGCAGCCGCGAGCAAAGCGTCCTTGCGCTGCGCCATCGGCGTCGGCCCGGTGTGAGCCTGCTCGCCCAGGAAGGCGAGCCGATACTTGGTCGCGCCCCAGAAGCGCGTGAAGATTCCGAACCTTTCGCTGGCGGCGAACAGCTTGTCGTCGCCCTCGATATGCAGCTCGATCAGCGCGTCTGGACGTTCGACCACGGCCGTGCCGGCATAGCCGATCTCCGCCAGAGACTGCCGAACCGTCATGCCATCGCCGTCCGCCCGGTCGAGCGCCCAGTCGAGCTCGATCGCGCCGGCAAAGACGCTGCTGCCGAGCAGGCTCGGCTGGAAGCGAGCCCCCTCCTCGTTGGTCCAGTTCACGACCTGGAAGTTGCAGGCAGCCAGCCGGCCCTCCACCTCCATGCGCTCGGCGACAGCCAGCACGGCTTCGCAAGCCGAGACGACCCCGAGCGCGCCGTCGAATCGTCCTCCGTTGGGCTGACTGTCGAGGTGAGAGCCCACCATGACGGTCGGCGCATTGTCGCCGGCAAGCGACAACTTTCCGAACTGATTGCCGATCGGATCGATCTGCTGCTCGAACCGGTGTTCCTTGAACCACGATCCAAGCCAGTCGCGCGCCTGCCCGTCGGTCTTCGACAGCGTGAGGCGTGTCATCGCCCCGTTCGGCTTGCCGCCGAAGGTCGAGACCTGCTCCATCATTGCCTTCAGGCGCGACGGATTAATCGGGGCATCGGGAAGATGAGCATCAGGCATAAATCACGTCCACTTTCAATTGACGGAACTGGTCGGCAAACTCGGCGGCGAGAGGCGCAGCGGTGATGACGGCATCGAGGTCACCCAGTCCGAACGTGTGGATCGAGCCGAGCCGGCCGAACTTGGAGCTGTCGGCGACGATCACAGACCGCTTGGCCTGAGCACGGGCGGCGCGTCGCATGATGGCTTCGTCCTCGCCGTAATCCATGAAACCGCGCTGGGCGTGAACGGCACTGATCGCAATGATCGCGAGATCGAAAAAGTGTTCCTTGATGGCGGCAACGGCCTCAGGACCGAACGTCGCCTGGTAGACCGGTTGGAGCCGGCCGCCCAGGACGCGCACGTTCGCCGATCCCTGGTAGAAGAAATGCGATGCGACCGCGAGCGAGTTGGTGACGATGGTGAGATCCTTGCGTGTCTCGATGTATTTCAGGCAGGCCAGCGCCGTCGTTCCCTCGTCGACGAAGATCTTCATGCCGTCCTTGACCAGCGCGCCAGCCGCTTCTCCGATCCGCATCTTCTCGCGGCCGCCGACGCGCAGACGTTCCGCAAAAGGCTGATCGCTTTCCTGGCTCTCGAGCACAGCGCCGCCATAGACACGCCGGGCGAAGCCTTGCGTTTCGAGCTCGCGCAGATCGCGGCGGATCGACTCGTGGCTGACCTTGAGCTGATCGACCAGGTCCTTGACGTGAACGCGCTGCTTCTGCCGCAGCATGGCTCTGATCAATTCGAGCCGGCTCTCGGTGAAGCTCATGGCGAGGCCCTCTCGGCCGGCGACATCGTGCGCGCGACGAGATGACAGGCGGCAAAGTCCTGCTCATCGCGAACGGTCAGGAACGGCTGCTCCCCGTTGCAGATCTCCATCGCGCGCGGGCAGCGCGACTTGAAGCTGCAGCCGGCCGGAATCGAGAGCGGGCTCGGCGGCTCGCCCTCCAGCAGGCAGTCCTCGGGCTTGTAGCGCTTCTCTTCGAGGGTCGGCATCGCACTCAGCAGCGCCATCGTGTAGGGATGGCCGGGATCGAAAAACAGACGCTGATTGTCGGCAAGCTCGAACACCTCCCCGAGATACATCACGGCGACACGATTGCAGACCTTCCGGACCATGGCCAGATCGTGTGAGATGAAGATGTAGGTCAGGTTGTATTCCTTCTGCAACGCCTGGAACAGGTCGAGCAGCTTGAACTGCTCCGCCTGATCGAGCGCCGACAGCGTCTCGTCCATGATCAGGATGGTGGGCTCCAGCACCAGCGCACGTGCCACGTTGACACGCTGGCGCTGGCCGGCGCTGAGGCCGAGCGGCAGCTCGTTGTACAGCTCGGCAGCGAGGCCGACTTCCGACATCACCTTCAGCACGCGCGCCCGCAGCTTCTCCTTGTCGCGCCAGCCATGCGTGCGCAGCGGCTCCTCCAGCATGCGGCCGATCGAGGTCCGCGGCGGCAGCGATCCGAACGGATCCTGCAGCACGAGCTGAAGCCTGGCGCGAAACGCCAGCAGATCGCGTCCGCGCAAGGTCGCGATATCCTTGCCTTCGCAAAGGATTTGTCCCGCGCTCGGAAGCTCGAGCCGCGACAGCAGCCGCATCAAAGTGGACTTGCCGCATCCGGACTCACCGACAATGGCAAAGCTGTCGCCGCGCCATACATCGAAGGTCACGTTGCGGACGGCACGCACGAGATTGACGCCGCCGATGCCGTTGCGCTTCTTGACCCGGTAGGTCTGTGATGCGTCGCGCAGGCTGAGCACGACCTCGCGTTCGGCCGGCAGCGCCGGCACGGCGCCGGCACCGCGCCAGATCTGCGGCGTCTGCGCCACCAGCTCACGGGTGTAGGGGTGGATCGGGCTCGCGACAAGCGCCTCCGTCGCCTGCTCCTCCACGATGCGACCGCGATCGATCACGAGCGTCCGCGAACTCGCCTCGCGCACCATGGGAAGCGACGACGAGATGAACAGCACCGCGGTGTCGAACTGATCGGTGAGCTCCTTGATCAAGCGGATGACCTGCGCCGCCACCGTGACATCGAGCGGCTGAGTCACGTTGTCCGCGACCAGCACGGACGGATTGGTAACGAGGGCGTCGACGATCAAGGCGCGCTGCATCATCCCGCCCGAGAACTGGGAGGGATAATCGTGGAACCTGTTCCGCGCCGAGGGAATGCGGACCGCATCCAACAGCGCGATGACACGATCCTCGGCCTGCCGGCGCGAGACATCCGGCATCACCGCGCGCATCTTCTCGACGATCTGGGCGCCGACAGGTAGCGTCGGGTCGAGCGCCCCCATCGGGTTGGCGCCGACATAGGACACGCGCTGGCGCAGCGCGCGCATGTCCGCCTCCTTCATGGCGTAGATGTCGCGCCCTTCGAACAGCACGGTGCCGGAACGCCGCGTCAGCGGCGGTTCGAGCCAGTTGACCGCGGCGCGCGACAGCACCGTTTTGCCGGACGCGCTGGCGCCCACAACGCCCACGATCTCCCTCGGCGCCAGCGAGAACGAGACGTCGTCGAGAATGACTTTCGCGGTTTCGGACCGGCCGAGCGCAACCGTCATGTTGCGCAGTTCGAGCAGCGCCGCCATCATTCACCTCCGGCGTGAACGGTGTCGCGCGCCCGCTCGAGCGCTGCACCCATTAGGTTGATGCTGGTCAGGGTCAGACCCAGGAACAGTCCTGGCATGGTCGCGATCCACCACGCGTTGAGCAGGTACTTGCGGCCATCGGCGATGATGTTGCCGAAGGTCGGAGTCGGGGGCTGGACGCCGAGGCCGAGGAAACCGAGCGTCGATTCGAAGATCATCATGCGCGCGACGTCCAGCACCGAGGAGAACAGTACCGACGGCAGGAGCAGCGGCAACAGCAGCGTGACGATGATGCGCAGATCGGTCGATCCGCCGATCTTCGCCGCCCGGACGAACTCGCGCTGGCGCTCGGTCATGACAATGCTACGCATCATGCGCGCATAGACGGGCCAGTTCGACATGCCGAGCACGAGAACAATGGCGGGAATGGTCGGACGCGACACGCCGAGCACGGCGATGGCGAGGATGATCATGGGGATCGAGAGTTGGGCATCCGTGAGGCGCATAATGACGGCATCGGTGCGTCCGCCGAAATAGCCGGCGACCGTGCCGAGAGCGCAGCCGACGATCAGCATGACGATCACCGAGGCCATGCCGATCAGGAACGAGTAGCGCAGTCCGACCAGGGAGCGGACCAACATATCGCGGCCGATCTGATCGGTGCCCAGGGGATGACCCCAGTTCCAGTTCGTTCCGGTGAACAGCGGCGGGAGAAGCCGCGCCTTGACGTCCATCTTGGTGGGATCGATGGCGCTCAACTCAGGATACAGAGCCGTCGCGAGCATGAGCGCAAGGAAGATCGCCGCCCCGACGCGAAACCCGGGCGACGCCACCGCTCTGTCGAACACGCGCCGCGCGAGCGAGCGGGACGCCAGAGGCGTCGACGAATGGGAAGATGTGATTGACATGATCGACATCGGAAGCCTTCGGAGTCGCGGCTCAGTAGTCGAGCCGGGGGTCGATCGTCGTCGCGACGAGATCGACGATGATGTTGATCACGACGAAGATGGCGCTCGTCACGATCGCGATGCCCTGGATCAGCGGGAAGTCACGCTGCAGCACGGCGTTGATGGTGAGCAGGCCAAGCCCGGGATAGTCGAAGATGTATTCGACGATGATCACGCCGCCGAGCAGGCTCGAGAACTGAATGCCGAGCAGGTTGAGCAGTGGGACCGACGCGTTTCGCATCACGTGGTTGGCGATGATGCGGGTCCGGCCGAGGCCGCGCACGCGCCCGACCGAGACATAGGGCTCGGTCATCTGCGACGACACCGCGCCGACCAGCGTGCGGATCAGCACCGGCGACATCTCGACGGCGAGCACGACGGCCGGCAGAATGGTGTAGGCGAAACCGTTGTAGCCGATGGCCGGCAACCAGCCGAGCTTGACCGACAGCAGAAGCGTCAGGACGATGCCCAGCCAGAAATTGGGCAGCGAGATGAACACCGACGAGATGTAAAATGCGAGCTTGTCGGGCCATCCGCCGGGGTTGAGCCCACCGGCGATGCCGACGACGGCCGAGAACAGCAACGCGATCGCCAGCGTCACCGCGGCAAGCTGAAGCGTCATCGGCAGCGCCTCCAGGATCAGCGTGAGCACCTTGGCGCGCTCGCCGCGAGTGGTATCGTTGAAGTTCGCGCCGCCGGTTGCAGCCCCGTTCGCCGGCCGCACGAAGGACTGGCCCAGATCTCCTTGCAACACGGATCCCATGTAGCGGCCGAACTGCACGATGATCGGGTCGCGCAGCCCCATGTCCTTGGCGATCTTCTCGATCAGCGCCTCCGGCGCCATGCCACCGGCCATGAGCCGCACCGGATCACCGGGGACCACGCGCAACAACGTAAAGATCAGCAGCGACACGAGGCCGATGATGACCACGCCCTGCGTCAGGCGGCGGATCAGAAAATTCAACGTGAACATTCGCGAGCCTCATCGGGTGGCGAGAGCCGCACCTCGCATCGAGGTGCGGCTCGGATCGAGTCAGGCGGCGCTCTTCGACGCGTCCATCGAGCCGTCGGGGTAGATGAACAGCCCGGCATAATCCTTCTGCATCGCGTGGATCATTACGGACGTGAACAGCGACAGCGCCGGCATCTTCGATGCAATGAGCGGCATCGTCTCGGTCTGAAGGATCTTCTTGCGCTCCTCGAGCGTCGGGGCACTGCGCTCCTTGTCGAGCGAGGCGTCGATCGCGGCATCCTCGATGCCGCAAATGCGATGCGACGTCGAATGGAAGTGCGTGCGCAGGATCAGATCCGGCTCCGGCGAACCGGTCGACCAGCCGCAGTCGACCATGTGGCCGGGACCTCCGCCGGGCCGGTGATAGAGCCGCTCGTTCCACGCCGCAGGCTCGAGCACGGTGAGGCTGACGTTGAAGCCCTGCTCATTGAGCATGGCGGTGAGGACTTCGCCGTATTCCTTGGTCTTCGGATAGAAGCCGACCGAGGTGATGTATTCGAGCGGCGGCAGTCCCTTGCCCTTTGGAAAGCCGGCCTCCGCCAGCAGCGCCTGGCACTTTGCAGGGTCGAACTTCGGATAGTTCGGCAGGTCGAAATAGCCGAACTTCACCGGCGAAACGAAGTTCGACGAGGCGTGTCCCGCGCTACCGAGAACCTCGAGAATGACGTCGCGGTTGATCGCATGACAGGCGGCCAGACGGATGCGCGGATCGTTGAAGGGCGGCTTCGAGCAGCGGAACCAGAGATATTTGTTCTCGACCGAGACAACACGATTGATGTGGATGTTGGCGTTGGCCTTGACGGTGTCGACCTGCTCGGGTTCGAGCCGCTCCACGATGGAGGCCTGGCCGTTCATCAGGGACAGCATGCGCGTCGTGGAATCGCCGACGAAGTTGAAGTTGATTCCGGCGATCGCCGGCTTGCCCTTGAAGTAGCCTTCGTTGGCCACCATCACGGTCGAGTTGCCGCGCTGCTCCACGAACTTCAACGGGCCCGTGCCGTTAAGGCGCTGGGACAACACACCGCCCGGGCCGGCAGCGATGTCCTTTGCCGACATCATCGGCAGGAACGCTGCGAGGAACATGAACAGATGAGCGGGATAGCCGCCCTTCGACGTGTCGACGATCACCGTGTAGTCGTCGGGCGTATCGATCTTCAGCGTCTCGGTCGGTCCGGGATACCACTGCGCCGGACGGTCCGCGCGCGCCCCGTATTCGAAGGTCGCCTTGACGTCCTCGGCCTTGAAGGGCTTGCCGTCATGGAAGACGACACCCTCGCGCAGCTTGATCTGGAGCCTGTTGGGATCGAGCAGCTTGATGTCGGTCGCCAGTTCGTAGACGACCTCATCGGGCTTATCGAGCTTCATCGGCGTGCGCGTCAGGAAGCCCATGACGAAGCCCTCGATGTTCTTCTGCGAGAGCGTGGTGTGGGCGGTCGGATCCCAATTGCCGGTGATGTTCTCCGCCGACAGAAACGTCAGCGTCTTCCCGGACTGAGCGAACGCTCTGGAAACGAAGAAGTCCGGATTGATCTGCATATATCCCGCCGCAGCGGCGGCCGCGGCACCTTGCATGAAGTGACGGCGGCTAAATTCTGAAGGCATCGACATTCCCCTATCTTGCGGAACGAAACTCCAACCGGCCAAAACGGTCATGCAGATGCCGTGCCACATCCAAATTTCAATAAAATCAATACGATGATCCAGAAGCGCAATGTGGATTTTGACCGATTAGTGGGTGAATGGCGTCCGATCGGGCAGCCGCATGGCGATCATGAGCGCACATGGCAGTTCCGGCGGCGTCGATGTCGGACCGAGCGCGATCGCCCGTGCCGTTGGCAGACATCGTCGGGGTCGTCCGGCACGCAGATCGGAGGTGGGAGCTGACGAGCCCTACTCGTTCTCCGGCATGCAAAAGATCGTTCAGCGAATGCGGAAGGAAATCGGCCTGCCCGTCACGTTCACACTCGACGCCTGCCGGCATGGCGGGATGACCGAGCTTGAGGAGGCCGAACTTGCGGAAGGACAGGGCCGCGCCCTATCGGCACACCGCACGAGGGAAAGCTACGCCGGCTACGCCAAGCGCCCAGCGCCGCGCATCCTTGCGGCAACACGCAAACGACGAGCTCACGTCTTGGCGAATGACCTTGCCCCTTGGGCATAATCCAGTTTGAAGTTCGTTCTGGCCCCAACGAGGACCAGAGCATGAAGCGCAGCCGCTTTACGGAAGAGCAGATCATCGGGATTTTGAAGGAGCACGAGGCTGGCG